>Ga0209362_1000185_pt1 | contig 58739 bp, 63 predicted proteins | sample SaaInlV_165m_DNA_FD_184680 | JGI IMG/M metagenome (GOLD analysis project Ga0209362, IMG submission 184680) | Marine microbial communities from expanding oxygen minimum zones in the Saanich Inlet - Saanich Inlet SI037_S3LV_110m_DNA (SPAdes)... | ecosystem: Environmental > Aquatic > Marine >... | reverse complement strand
TTTTTTCAGTCTCAGCGTTTTTGTCATTTTTCGGTTTTGAAACCATCTTATGATGTTGATGATTATTGATTTTGAAAAACATTTTCTCAGTAAGGTCGAATTTCGAATTTTCACTTTTTTATTTTCGATTCAAAATATTGAAAATTTTATCAAAATTTTGATGATTTTTTATTGATTTTTTGGTCAAAAATAGCTCAATTTTGACGATTTTTAAGGTTTATGGTTTGGTGAACTTTTGACTTTTTCTGAGCGTCTATCCTATATTATGGTCTAAAACCAAAACGAACAAAAATATTTTTTCAGTCTCGGCGTTTTTGCCACTTTTTGGTTTTGAAACCATATTATGATGTTGGTAATTATTGATTTTGAAAAACATTTTCTCAGTAAGGTCGAATTTCAAAAACGACGTTTTTTTGAAAATTTTGAAAATGTCAAAAAAAAAATCGACCTAAAATTCGACTTTTTATGGTTTGGGGAGGTTACAATCTTTATAAATATTAAGACCATTTTCAGTTTTAAAATAATAACAAAAAATCATCATGAATTCTCAGTCTCATGAGTTTTCAAAAAAAGCGTGATTTCAACGAAATAAACTAAAGCCATGTGGAAAAACTTTTCTCAGGGACTTCTCAAAAAACCATTTCCCCCCCCCCCGAAATGCCTGGTGCCATGATTTTTCCATTTTTTACCCCAAAATTACCCCAAAATCTTGAGACTGAAACACACCATAAATTAATCAATAGGGGTCAATTTCTTCGCACTGACTCAGTGCGAAGGGGTAAATTTGGGGTAAATTTGGGGTAAATTTGGGGTAAATTTGGGGTAAAAAATGAAAAAACAAAAAAAGTTTAAAGACTGAGATTTTTATATTTATATAAGTTATGGTATTATATAAGTGCGAACTCTGTATTTTTTCGACAAAAAATAAAAAAGATTTTAAACGGCACCAAACAAGAAAATTTTCGTGTCTTGAAAATGAATTTGAAACTGAGAATGGTGTGGAAGTTAATGGAGTTGAAGAAAATACGAAAATGGCACCAAATGGCACCAAAATGGCACCAAATGGCACCAAAATGGCACCAAATGGCACCAAAATTCTTGATTTTTCCGAAGAAAAAAGATCGAATTTTTCGACGATTTTCCAAAAAAAAAACGAATATTTTGAAGACCAAAATTTACAAAATATTCACGAAAGAAATGAACCTTGCTCGTGTAAATGGTGTGGTCGTTCATTTATGAGATATTCTAGTAGAGATCGCCATTATAATAGATGCAAAAAGAAGAAAGTTGCTGAGAATATGATGATATTGGACTTAAAATACAATGAATTAAAGCAGGAACTTGAGTTGTTAAAAACAAATGAAAATCCAGGTTCTAATATAGGTGATAATAGTTGTAATACTACAACAACAAATACAACAAATACAACAAATACAACAAATACAACGAATACAACAAATACATTTAATATTCATATTAACAATTTTGGTAAAGAGAATCTAGAATATATTACTCCTGGAATGATGAGAAAATTATTAAGAGGACACTTAAATCATGTCATTCCACAATTAATTAAAAATGTGTATTGTAATCCAGAACATCTTGAGAATATGAATGTATATGTCCAAAATAAGAAAGAACCATTTATAATGATTAAAACAGATAATGGATGGATATTAGATAGTAAAAAAGAGGTATTTAATACATTGATGGAAACTGGGCGTTATATGTTTGATGATAGAACACACGGTATGGAAATGACAGCAAAAGAACAACAACGTTCAGATAAAGTGTTATATCTAAATGACCATGAAATAGATATGGATAACGTTAATATTGGTTTAATAAACAATAAACAACATTTGCAAAAGGCAAATATTATATAATATAAATTTTTTTATTACTTATAAGTATATAATGAACTCAATAGTACACGATATTCTTATGAGAAGTATTAAAATGATAGATATATCTTTATTAGGTATATATTATTTAATAGGGGGTATACTATTAAGTAATCTTATAAACAGAATAATGCCCGATTACAATAAAGAAGAATATGATAGTAAATCAAAAATTCAAATAATACTTGAATTATTTGCTAATACTATACTTATAATGATAAGTGCTTACATATTACGTAATATAGTCGCATTAGTTCCATTTCCATTAGATGGTGTATATGGATATAACCATTCAATTGTTAAAGAAGTTAGTGGTGGTGTAATTATATCATTTGCTGTTATTGTTCTTCAATCAAGTTTCAAAAGAAAACTTGAACATGTTGTAGAACAACCAACAGTATTTGATGCATAAATATTATCTAAAATTTTCATATAATTTTATCAGTTATTTGGATTTTATATGTAGTATTTTTGAATAACAATAATAATTTTATTAATATAATATAATATGAATAAAAAAGTTTTTAAGAATAAAAAACAAAAACAAAAAGGTGGAACTAATTCTAACGACCAATTTGTAGGTCCTAATAATATAGAATCACTAAATGGTTCAAATAATAATTTATTAACACCACAAATGGACGGTATATATGATATGGTTTATCATAAAGAAAATCATAAAAATCCATTATGGACATCTTCTCTTCGTGATAATTATTTACGATTATGGAGTTTAGACGAAGAAGATAAATACGATAGGATTTTGCATATTCGTAATGATGTTAATATCCGACCAAAATTATTCTCTGATAATGGAGAAACTGTATGGTGTTATACATCCAATTCATATAAAATATGGAGAATAATAACATATCCAGAACCGAATCCAGCCGAATGGACATATGAAATTATTAATTTACATGATTTATATATTGATAAAACATATATCCGTAATCACTTATTTAATGGAGAACATATCTACTATACAACATCAGAAAATGAAGAAGGTAAAATTTTCCGTTATAATTATGTAACAAAAAATTTAGATTTTGTTAAAGCACACGATGAAAACATAAAACATCTGGTATTTGACGATGACAAAAATATATGGTCAACAACTGGTATTCTTACAGATTCATTATTAGATGGTGATGACAAACGTGTCAATTATCGGTCAATTCATCCAAGAACATTAAAGAAATGGAATTCGACAACTTTAGAAGAAATTATGGTTATAAAATTAGAGTCTCCTAGTAAAGAAATTATTACAATCGATAATATTGTTAAATGTTATAAAAATTATATAATATGTACAGTTATAAAATTAGAACAAGGTAAACAAATATATAGTTTGTATCTATATAATAGGAATAATGGTATATTATTAGATACATATGATTACCAACAAACTTCTGATGTTTTAAGTAATACAAGTAGATTAAGAGGAATTTATGGAGAGATTGATGACATAATATTTTATAGTAAATCAAATCGTATAGTATTTTTTGCACAAAAACGAAATACATTAACAAAATATATAATTAAAGATAATAAGATTATAGAAGTGTTTATATGGTTTATAGATTTTCCCGACGAATTTAATATACAACGTGTTATATGTATTGATGATACTTTATATATAGCAAGTAATGATGATAGCAATAACGTAATGGTTCAATCTCTTTTAATTGCTTCTACAGAACTTACTAAAGAATTAAAAGAATACGGATTTGTAATGTCAAGAAAACAAGTTGCTAAAGCATTCCCACTTAAAGAAAAATATCCAGATAAAAAACCGTATTTTTTAAATTCTAATTGTAATAATCAATTTCGCGATTCTCTAGACGAATGGTTAGAACAACAATACCCCATACCAAGTGGACCATTACAAAATATTCAACAACAAAATCCATATTTACTTATACCACAACCTCAACCACAACCTCAGCAACAACAACAACAGAACCAAAATCAATTGAGTCAAGCAGAAACGCCTCTAGGAACGCCTCGACAACAAAGTGGTGGTTCAAAAGTAAAAAAAACACGCAAATACAAAGGACGACGATACAAAATACGTGATGGTTCGCGCGGAGGTAAATACATTCGTGTATCTGGTAAGAAGATTTACATTTAATTTATATAATTTAATTTAATTAGAAACAAAAATAGAATTATATTTCTGTTTATATTATAATGATAAGTATAAAGAAAAATCAAAAAGGTGGTCATTTTGACCGTGATCCATCAATGGAAGGTATACTTGATTTGGTACATCATAAAGGTTATATATGGACTGGTTCATCAGATGAAGATTTTATGATTAGAAGTTGGAATATAGACACTGGTAAAAAAGCACATCCTGATATACAGATAGATACTGATGAAAATAAGTTATATTCTGATGGAAATGATTTATGGGTATATAGTGGGGGTAGTAATATTATTACACGAATAAATACAGACACAATGATGCGAATTATATATCATATACCTATAATCAAAAGTGTTGGCAATTTTATAGTGATTGATAATAAAATTTTTATAACAACATATACAATTGATTCTGAAATAAAAAAAAAACTTTTTTGTTATGATTGTTCAACTGGAGAATTAAAACGTAATACTGCTCACAATAACCGAATAATTAGAATAGATATTGATGATGATAAAAATATTTGGTCTAGTTCATTGGATGGAACAATAAAAAAATGGGATCCTAATACTTTAACAGGAAATACCGTTTCACCTTTACGAATAATAGAATTAGATACAGAAAATCAAAGGATGGGAAGTGCTCTTAATTGTTATAAGGATTATATATTATGTTATTGTATACAATTTGGATTAAATAAACAAACATATAATATACATTTATATAATAGAAATACTGGTGTATTATTAAATACATTTACTTATAAAACTACTGACAAACATATTACAAAAAGTACGTTTAGGTATGAACCAGAACCTATTTATAATTTTGTTTTTAAAAAAGATTCAGACCCGTTAGTATTTTTCACTCATCAAGAAAGTACAATTACTAAGTATTGGATTAAGGATGATAAGATAATAAATTTAGATACAGTTGGTAATACAACTAGTGACGGTGGGATATGGGATTATATATGTATTGGAGAATATTTATATTTAGGAGGTAATGATAGAACTATTGAACGTGTCAAGATTCCATTATCTACAGAAGAAGCGAAAAAATTTACGCTACCAAGAAACCATCCAATGGTAGTACAAGCAACACAACATACCAAACAACGTAACCAAAGAGATAGATTTCATGCAGCATTATCACCACAAAATAGACGAGCATTAAATGCAATATGGGATAATTCACCAAATCAATGTCAAGGACAACAACAATTGGGTGGTTCAAAGATAAAACAAACTCATAAACATAAAGGACGACAATACACGGTACGTGATGGTTCGCACGGAGGAAAATATATTCGTGTATCTGGTAAAAAGATATACATTTAATTTATTTAATTTGATTGAATTAGAAACAGAAATATAATTAAATTTCTGTTTATATATTAAAATGCATACTATCACTTCTTTTACATCTATAGGAGATTGGTTATTTGTTGGTAAATCTAATGGTGATATAGAAAAGTGTAATTCAAATGGTGATATGATTATGGTATTACATGGACATAACGCGTTTGAGAGTGTAAGAGCTCTCACTTCATATAATGAAATACTTATATCTGGGGTACACGGAATTAATGGAACTATTCGTATATGGAATTCAAATACTGGGGAATGTACCCAAATAATTCAAGGAGATGGGTTTATTTCATCACTTGTTGTATACAATGGATCAATATTTTATAGTTCTAATAATGTTGACAAAAAAGATTATACAATTCGTAAATGGGATATATCTACAGAAAATGAAACTCTGATTTTTAAAGGACATACAAAAACAATTTGGTCACTCATTATATATAATCAATTATTATTTTCTTGTTCTAACGATAATACAATTCGTAAATGGAATGCTAATACTGGTGAGTTAATGTGTATAATGAATCCGACGCACCCCCCAGAATCTGGGATTTATACACTTGCTTTATATAATGGATTTTTATTTTCCGATGATGGAGGACCTAGAACACCAGGTCTGGGTCGTAGGTATGGAATTATTAAATGGAACCCAGAAACTTGCCAAGAAATCAAAAATACGAATGCTCATGATGGTAACATAATGTCATTAACAACATTTAAAGATAAACTTGTTTCTGCCTCAGAAGGGGGGTCTACAGAAGCAGGTTCAGTAAAAGGTTGGAAATTTGATGAACATGGTTCATTAAAAAATGTTTATACTTTATTTGACGAATCGAATCCAATGATTGTACATTCTCATAAAGATAAACTATGGATAGGAATGGCGGATGGGTCAAAAAAGAGTATTGATATGAAAGCACCACAGACAGAAGCAGAAATAAAACAAACATTAATGCCAAGAAACAATCAAGTATTAAAATCAATGTCACAACATGCCCAACAACAAAGAAGAAGAGCACAATTAACAAAAAAATATCCTGGAATCACACAAGCGTTACGAGCAATACGGGAAAATCCTACTTCACAATATCAAAATCAACAAAATTGTAATCCAAACCAAGCAGGACCCCTATCTGGTGGTTCAAAAATAAAAAAAACACGTAAATACAAAGGACGACGATACAAGATACGTTATGGTTCACGTGGAGGAAAATACATTCGCATTCGTGTCGATGGTAAGGTTAAGAAGATATATATGTGATTTATTTAATTTGTTTTATAAGCATTTTGCACTGAATATTAAAAGCAAAATACTTATTATTATAACCGATGATTCATACAATAAAATTGAGTGCTTCAAAAATTGCTTCATATATTGGTTTAAATAGATTTGAACCTATTGAAAAAGCAGTTGCTGATTTACTAGGACCTAAATTCAGTTCTAATATAGAAAAACAACTTACAAATGCAAAGAATGAAGAAATTAAAGAATTAGCAACAAAATTGGGTCTTGATAAAGACACAAAAAAAGAAGTTGTAATTAAAAAAGTTGAAGAGAAACTAAAAGAAGCGTCTAAAGATAGTATTACTGAAAAAGAAAGCAAAGATAACACTAAAAATATTATAAAACAATTGGGTCTTAAAGGTGATGTAAAGAAAGCAGTTGAAAGTGATGTATCTATGAAAAGAGGACAAAACCTTGAAAAGAAAGATATAAACAAGATACAAGATGAAAAAGGAACTGTTATATCAAAAAGAAATGATAACTATTATACACTTGTATTAGAACTAGGTGAATATGATAATACGCCATATAAGTGTATTATAGTTGGAAAGATAGATGGGTTTGAAGAAGAAACAAGTAGATTAATTGAATCAAAACATCGAAGAAGTAGACTATTTAAATACGTCCCTATTTATGAAAAAGTCCAATGTGAGATATATATGAGAATGATTGACGTCGGTGAATGTCTTCATTGTGAAAACTATAATGATGAATCCAATGAATTACTGCTTAAAAAAGATGATACATTATGGGATACTATAAATAGTGGTCTTAAAGATAATTTTTTACCGTTATATTGTAGATATAAAAATAATTATGAAAACAAATATCCAAATAAAAATGAGTGTGAGATTGATTAATATTATTTAAAATAGTAAATTGTACTTCTTAAATGAACTTGCTTTATTCGATTATTTATCTTCAGTGTCAATTTCATACTTTTCTTTAAACAAGTCAATTGTAATCTCAAGTTCTACAATTGACTTAACACCATAACCAGTAATATAATTATTAAAGTAATTGCTTGTAAAATCATTTTTTGTATTTATCAAAGGGTCTGTTATAAATTTATTATATAATTGACGCATTTCTCCAGACCAATCTTGTGGGTTCTTTGGATCAAAGTCAGCATCAGCATCAGAACTCCTTGATATATTTAATTGTTTTACTTGTTTTCTCATTTTTTTATATATAGCAAACAACTCGTGATCCAATTCAGAATATTCATCGTTAAATTCGTCTATAATTATCTGAAGTTCTTCAAGCGAACCAACTCCAACCAAATTTGCTATGTGAGTTAATTCACGTTGTTCGTTCGTGCCTAGTGTTGAAACCAGGTCTTTCATATTATTTGACCAAGTTTCCGGTTTGAAAGCATTTGGTGTTGTTGGTGGTGTAGAACAATTATTGTTCATATAAAATAACACCTTTCACGTGTGTTCCTAATTTGGAACCAATATTCAATTTTTTCAAGTTAATAGTTTTATCTAATTTAATCGTGTCTCGCTTTTATCAAGATAACACCCATCGCTAAATGTAAGATTTTCGGATTCTATCGCAAAATCGGATGGTCTTAGAATACTCCAATCAGTAAATTTATCTATAACACCACAATGTGAATATATAAAACCTACCAATGCACTACAAAAAAATCTATTTATTCGTTGTGGTGTTGGATCCTTTTGTATCCACGCCTCAATCAGATGCTGTGGTAAGAAATCATATGGTCTATTATATACTATATTGTGTATATGCTCTAAATTATCATCTGTAAAACAAGTATCGGAACAATGTATCTTGCGTAAAAATGCATACTCATTTGTGCTATTTAATAATTGCGATAATGGAGTAATTTGAACTCCTAACTTTACTCGTTGGTCTTGTGGGTCAGGTGTTCCATTGTAACTTGATTCCCAAACATATAAACCTTTTAACGATGGTTTTATAAAAGACGGATCCTTTAAAACCATTGCAATATGACTATATTGACTATCAGTACAAACCTTAATTAATTTAGTAAACCATCCCATCAAACCTTTACCAACATAATTAAATAGAATTAAATCTCCAGTTTTAAGATTATATTGGTCAATATCAGTTTTTTCGATATTCATAATATATTATTAAACATAGATTTTAAAGATTTGAATATATTGTATATAAATGTCGGCATTATATTTATTCGAAAAATTCTGTATAGAATGGTTTTCATTTATAAAAGATAATTCTGATAAAAGTTGGGATTGGAATTATTTATCAATGCATCCTTATGTAACAATTAATATAATACGAAAAAATCAAGAACTTCCATGGAATAAAGATTATGTACCACACAATCCAAATTACCGTTGGAGCGATATAGAATATTCATTATTATGTTCATCCAATGATATATTTGATAATACATATGCAGATTATAGCAACTTTTCTGTTCTAAATATTGAAAGTGATATTGAAACTTTTAAATATAAAGGTTACTATGATGGTAATTACAATATATCTTACTCTCCCGATTTTTGTTGGAATAAAGTAAAAGCAGACCCTAAATATCAGTGGCGATGGGATATTATTTCACGGAATGTAAATTGTGTAACGAAACAATGGAAAAAATATTTAAAATACAATTTAACACTAAATACTATTAAAAAATATATAAATGATGATATAGCATATTTTATTTGCGATAATAAATTAAAATATTAAATTTATTCTTCTTCTATTATACCAGTATTAAAACGATGTTGATAGTCTGATGTTCTATTATATGACTTTATTTCTGGTTTATTTTCTACAATTTTTATAATATTCTGTAAATCATTCATATCTATTTGAAGTTTCTTATTATCAAATTCTAATTTTATCATAATTTTATATTAAATATGATTTACAAATTCTTATATAATATAAAATTGAAATATAATATTATATTCGTATTATATTGTTTATGATTTCAAAACAATTACGACAACAATGGAAAGAAGATTATTGCAAAGTATGGTTCCAAATTATTCTTAATAATAAAGAACTAGGTTGGGATTGGAATAAATTATCAGCAAATCCAAATATAACCATCGATATAGTCCAAAATAATCCAGAATATGATTGGAATTATGATTCGTTATCAGAAAATCCAAATATAACGTTGGATATAGTCAAAAATAATCCCGATATAAATTGGAATCATATTGTTCTTCAAAGGAATACGAATATAGGTTGGAATATATTTAATGGTAGTGAATTTCGTATTTGGGATGCAGGTTTATTATCAATAGATCCTAAACTTACATGGGAAATAGTCAAAAATAATCCCGATATAGATTGGCGTTATTATAGTTTGTCAGCACATCCGAATATAACGTGGGAAATAGTCCAAAATAATCCAGACAAACCATGGGATTGTTGGGGATTATCACAAAATCCTAATATAACATTCGATATTATTAAAAATATTCCTAATAAACCTTGGGATTATAATATGTTATCAGCAAATCCCAATATAACCTTTGACATAGTCCAAAACAATCCGCAGATAGATTGGAGTTATATAAACTTATCAGCAAATCCGAATATAATCTGGGAAATAGTCAAAAATAATCCCCAAATAGATTGGAATTATGATTATTTATCAATAAACCCTAATATAACTTTTGATATAATCAAAAATAATCCTAATAAACCTTGGAATTATCGATACTTATCAATGAATCCAATGACAAAACAATTTAATGATTATATGAAAACAAAAGAATATAATTTTGTATATAATATTATATCAAAATATGTAAATAGAGATATAGCGAATATGATTATAAGAATATGATTATGAGCATTTGATTTAATTTAAATAATTTTTATTTATAAAGACTACAATATTATATATGTAGTCGTATGAGTTTTAAATATTTAAAACAAAAATGGAAAGAAGACTACTACAAAGAATGGTTTCAATTTATTCTTGATAATCTAGATAAAGATTGGGACTATAACTGGTTATCAAACAATAAAAATATAACAATCGATATAGTCAAAAGTAATCCCCAAATAAAATGGTCTGATAGTGGTTTGTCATTTAATCCGAATATAACGTGGGATATAGTCCAAAATAATCCACAAATATCTTGGAGTTATGAATATTTATCAGAAAATCCGAATATAACGTGGGATATAGTCCAAAATAATCCAGAAATACCTTGGAATTATGATTTCTTAGGAGAAAATCCGAATATAACGTGGGATATAATCCAAAATAATCCACAAGTAGAATGGAATTATAGTATATTATCACAAAATCCGAATATAACCATCGATATAGTCCAAAATAATCCAGGAAAAAAATGGCATTATGGATTTTTATCAATGAATCCGAATATAACCATCGATATAGTCAAAAATAATCCAGGGAAAGATTGGGATTACTATCAGTTATCAAAAAATCCGAATATAACGTTGGAAATAGTCAAAAATAATCCACAAATAAAATGGGATTATAAATGGTTGTCATCAAATCCGAATATAACGTGGGATATAGTCCAAAATAATCCACAAATAAAATGGCATTATTGGGGATTATCAAGAAATCCAAATATAACCATCGAAATAGTCAAAAATAATCCTGATAAAAATTGGTGTTATTGGACATTATCAATGAATCCAATGACAAAACAATTTAATGATTATATGAAAAAGAAAGAAATAGCATATAAGATAATTGATAGACACACAAATAGTGATATAGCGGAAATGATTATGTCAATGTAATCTTTTAGTGATGATAATAAAAATATAAAATTGAATTTATATTTTTTTATTATATTAATTATGTCGTCAAAAAATTTGCGACAAAGATGGAAGGAAGAGTACTGTAAAGAATGGTTTCAATTTATTCTTTATAACCAAGGACAAGATTGGGACTATAACTGGTTATCAACAAATCTGAATATAACGTGGGATATAATCCAAAATAATCCAGAAATACCTTGGAATTATAGTATATTATCAGAAAATCCATGTATAACGTGGGATATTGTTAAGAATAATCCATCTTATGAATGGAGTTATAGTTGGTTATCTAAAAATTCAAATATAACGTGGGAAATAGTCCAAAATAATCCACAAATCGAATGGGATTATTGTCATTTATCAATGAATCCGAATATAACGTGGGAAATAGTCCAAAATAATCCACAAATACCTTGGGATTATGATACATTATCAAATAATCCGAATATAACCTGGGAAATAGTAAAAAATAATCCAATACAAGATTGGAATTATAGATTATTAACATCAAATCCAAATATAACATTTGACATAGTCATAAATAATTCTAATAAACCTTGGAATTACTATCAGTTATCACAAAATCCGAATATAACGTTGGAAATAGTCAAAGATAATCCACAAATACCTTGGAAGTTTAATTATTTATCATCAAATCCAAATATAACGTGGGAAATAGTCCAAAATAATCCACAAATACCTTGGAGTTATAGATTGTTATCAGAAAATCCTAATATAACCTGGGAAATAGTCCAAAATAATCCTGATAAAAATTGGAGTTATTGGTCATTATCGGCAAATCCAATGACAACAAGATTTAACGATTATATGAAAATGAAAAAGAAAGAATTATATAATATAGCATACAAGATAATAGATAGATACACAAATCGTGACATAGCGGAAATGATTATGAGTATTTGATTGGAGAATATGAGAAGCGAATATGATTATGATATTCTAATCTTTTAGTGATAATAAAAATATAAAATTGAAATATTATATTTTTATTATATTATTTATGATTTCAAAACAATTACGACTACAATGGAAAGAAGAATACTGTAAAGAATGGTATCAATTTGTTTGTGATGATTCTAGTGAATATTGGAGTCATTCTTGTTTGTCAAACAATCCAAATATAACGTGGGAAATAGTCAAAAATAATCCCGATAAAAAATGGAGTTATATACACTTATCAGAAAATCCGAATATAACGTGGGAAATAGTCAAAAATAATCCACAAATACCTTGGGGTTATAGATGGTTATCATACAATCCGAATATAACCATTGATATAGTCAAAAATAATCCAGATATAAATTGGGATTATAATTGGTTAACATCAAACCCAAATATAACCATCGAAATAGTCAAAGATAATTCACAAATACCTTGGAATTATAATTGGTTATCAAAAAATCCGAATATAACGTGGGAAATAGTCCAAAATAATCCACAAATACCTTGGAGTTATAGTATATTATCAAGAAATCCGAATATGACGTGGGATATAGTCAAAGATAATCCAGAAAAACCTTGGAATTATTATTGGGTAATATGCAATTCGAATATAACGTGGGAAATAGTGCAAAACAATCCCCAAATAGATTGGAATTATGAAGGTTTATCGAAAAACCCGAATATAACGTGGGAAATAATCCAAAATAATCCAGATAAACCTTGGCAGTATAAATGGTTTTCAGAAAACCCCAATATAACGTGGGAAATAATCCAAAATAATCCAGATATAAATTGGAGTCATTGGTCATTATCGACAAATCCAATGACAAAACAATTTAATGATTATATGGAAAAGAAAGAAATAGCATATAAGATAATTGATAGATACACAAACCGTGATATAGCGGAAATGATTATGAGTATGATATTGTAATATTTTAGTGATAATAAAATATAAAATTGAAATATTATATTTTTATTATATTATTTATGATTTCAAAACAATTACGACAACAATGGAAAGAAGAATACAGCAAAGAATGGTTCCAATTTATTTTTGACAATCACGAACTAAAATGGAATTATAATGAGTTATCACAAAATCCGAATATGACGTTGGAAATAGTCAAAAATAACCAAGGACACAATTGGAATTATGATTATTTATCAGAAAATCCGAATATAACCTTTGACATAGTCAAAAATAATCCACAAATACCTTGGTATTATGCAAATTTATCAGCAAATCCGAATATAACGTGGGAAATCGTGAAAAATAACCCACAAATATGGTGGGATAATCTATGTTTATCATCAAATCCAAATATAACGTGGGAAATAGTCAAAAATAATCCACAAATACCTTGGAGTTATGGTAATTTATCATTAAATCCGAATATAACTTTCGATATAGTCAAAAATAATCCAGATAAACCTTGGTATTATGGAGGGTTAACAGACAATCCGAATATAACGTGGGATATAGTCAAAGATAATCCACAAATCGAATGGAATTATTATTATTTATCAGCAAATCCAAATATAACGTGGGAAATCATTCGAAATAATCCACAAATACCTTGGGATTATAATAATTTATCATCAAATCCGAATATAACGTGGGAATATGTCCAAAATAATCCTGATAAAAATTGGAGTTATTGGTTATTATCATTCAATCCCAATATAACGTGGGAAATAGTTCATAACAATCCTAATAAACCTTGGAATTACGATTCATTATCAAAAAATCCGAATATAACGTGGGAAATAGTTAAAAATAATCCACAAATAAATTGGAGTTATAATAGTTTATCACAAAATCGAATGACAAAAGGATTTAATGATTATATGAAAAAGAAGGAAGAATTATATAATACCGCATACAAGATAATCGATAGATACACAAATAGTGATATAGCGGAAATGATTATGAGCATTTGATTTAATTTAAATAATTTTTATTTATAAAGACTACAATATTATATATGTAGTCGTATGAGTTTTAAATATTTAAAACAAAAATGGAAAGAAGAATACTGCAAAGAATGGTTTCAATTTATTCTCGATAACCCCTATAAACAATGGAATTATAAATATTTATCTGCAAATCCGAATATAACCTGGGATATAGTTCAAAATATTCCTAATAAACCTTGGGATTATAAAGAGTTATCAGCAAATCCTAATATAACTTGGGAAATAGTCAAAAATAATCCAGATAAAGAATGGGATTATAATTTGTTATCAGCAAATCCAAGTATAACCTTAGAAATAGTCAAAAATAATCCTAATAAACCTTGGAATAATTATTATTTATCAAGAAATCCGAATAACCCACATTATAGAGTCAAAAATAATCCAAATACAACGTGGGATATAGTCCCATATAACCTAATAACCATCGATATAATCAAAAATAATCCACAAATACAATGGGAATGGGATAAATTAACAACCCATAAAAATATAACGTGGGATATAATCAAAAATAATCCCCAATTAGATTGGCAATATAAATTGTTATCAAAAAATCCAAATATAACGTGTGAAATAATTAATAATAATCAAGAAGAACCTTGGAATTATGTAATCTTATCAAAAAATCCGAATATAACGTGGGAATTTGTCCAAAATATTCCTAATAAACCTTGGGATTATAAAGAGTTATCAATGAATCCAATGACAAAGGGATTTGACGATTATATGAAAAAGAAAGAAGAGTTATACAATATCGCATACAAGATAATTGATAGATACACAAATCGTGATATAGCGGAAATGATTATGAGCATATGATTATGAGCATATGATTATGTTATTGTAATCTTTTAGTGATAAATAAAATATAAAATTGAAATATTATATTTTTATTATATTATTTATGATTTCAAAACAATTACGACAAAGATGGAAGGAAGAATACCCCAAAGAATGGTTTCAATTTATTCTTGATAATCAAGGACAAGATTGGAATTTTGGATATTTATCTGAAAATCCGAATACAACCTTTGACATAGTCGAAGCTAATCCCGAACTAGAATGGGATTATGAACGATTATCAGTAAATCAGAATATAACCATCGATATAGTCAAAAATAATCCACAAATACCTTGGGATTATAGAAATTTCTCACGCAATTCTAATATAACGTGGGAAATAGTTAAAAATAATCCACAAATATCTTGGAAATATGGTTGGTTATCAGCAAATCCGAATATAACGCAGGATATAATCAAAAATAATCCCCACATACCTTGGGAGTTTTGGGTTTTACCATATAATTCGACTATACCGTTGAGTGATATAACATGGGAAACAGTCCAAAATAATCCTAATAAAGAATGGGATTACTGTCAGTTATCATTAAATCCGAATATAACGTGGGAAATAGTCAAAAATAATCCAGATAAACCTTGGAATTATAGAGTGTTATCAGGAAATCCAATGACAAAACAATTTAATGATTATATGAAAAAGAAAGAAGAGTTATATAACACCGCATACAAGATAATTGATAAATACACAAATCGTGATATAGCGGAAATGATTATGTCAATATAATCTTTTAGTGATAAATAAAAATATAAAATTGAAATATTATATTTTTATTATATTATTTATGATTTCAAAACAATTACGACAAAGATGGAAGGACGAATACGGCAAAGAATGGTTCCAATTTATTCTTGATAATCCACACATACATTGGGATTATTGGGAATTATCAAAACATCCTAATATAACGTGGGAAATAATCAAAAATAATCCAGAATTTGATTGGAATTATACGAATTTATCAATAAATCCGAATATAACTTGGGAAATAGTCCAAAATAATCCAGGGAAAAAATGGCATTATGGATTTTTATCAATGAATCCGAATATAACCATCGATATAGTCAAAAATAATCTAGGGAAAGATTGGGATTATAGTTATTTATCATCAAATCCAAATACAACGTTTGATATAATCAAAAATAACCCAGAAATAGATTGGGATTATAATTGTTTATCACTAAATCAGAATATAATGTGGGAAATAGTCCAAAATAATCCACAAATACCTTGGTATTATGCAAATTTATCAAGAAATCCGAATATAACGTGGGATATAGTCAAAAATAATCCCGATAAAAATTGGGATTATTATAGTTTATCAAAAAATCCGAATATAACCTTTGACATAGCCCAAAATAACCCCAATAAAAATTGGGATTATTATAGTTTATCAAAAAATCCGAATATAACGTGGGAAATAGTCCAAAATAACCCACAAATACCTTGGAATTATGATTGGTTATCAGAAAATCCAAATATAACGTGGGAAATAGTTCAAAATAACCAAGGACAAGATTGGAATTATAATTATTTATCAAAAAATCCAAATATAACGTGGGAAATAGTCAAAAATAACCAAGGACAAAAATGGTGTTATAATTGGTTATCACAAAATCGTATGACAAAAGGATTTAATGATTATATGGAAAAGAAAGAAGAGTTATACAATATCGCATACAAGATAATTGATAGGTACACAAATCGTGATATAGCGGAAATGATTATGAGTATATGAGAAGCGGATTTGATTATGAGTATTTGAGAAGCGAATATGATTAGAGAAAATGATATTATAAAATTGAAATATTATATTTTTATTATATTATTTATGATTTCAAAACAATTACGACAAAGATGGAAGGAAGACTATTGTAAAGAATGGTTCCAATTTATTCTCGATAATAAAGGACAAGATTGGGATTATGAATACTTATCATTTCATCCAAATACAACCTTTGACATAATCAAAAATAATCCACAAATACCTTGGCATTACAAAGAAGTATCAGGAAATCCGAATATAACGTGGGAAATAGTCAAAAATAATACCGATAACGAATGGGATTATGAATACTTATCACTAAATCGAAATATAACGTGGGAAATAGTTAAAAATAATCCACAAGTAGAATGGCATTATTATGATTTATCAAATAATCCGAATATAACGTGGGAAATCATTCGAAATAATCCAGAAAAACCTTGGAACTACTATGATTTATCAGCAAATCCTATTATAACTTGGGAAATCGTCAAAAATAATCCAGGAAAAGATTGGAATTATTGGGGATTATCAGGAAATCCGAATATAACGTGGGAAATAATTCGAAATAATCCAGAAAAACCTTGGAAATACAATAAATTATCAAGTAATCCGAATATAACGTGGGAAATAGTCCAAAATAATCCACAAATAAATTGGGATTATAGATGGTTATCACAAAATCAGAATATAACGTGGGAATTCGTGAAAAATAACCCACAAATAGAATGGAATTATACATGGTTATCAAGTAATCCGAATATAACGTGGGAAATAGTCAAAAATAATCCAGATAAAAATTGGGATTATAATTGGGTATCGGAAAACTCCAATATAACAATTGATATAGTCAAAAATAATCCCCAAATAAATTGGAGTTATTATCATTTATCAATAAATCCAATGACACAAGGATTTAATGATTATATGGAAAAGAAAGAAGAGTTATACAATATCGCATACAAGATAATTGATAGGTACACCAATCGTGATATAGCGGAAATGATTATGAGTATATGAGAAGCGAATATGAGAAGCGAATATGATTGGAGAATACTGTCGCACGGGGTATGATTATATTATTATAAAATTGAATTTATATTTTTTTATTATATTAATTATGTCGTCAAAACAATTGCGACAAAAATGGAAGGAAGAATACTGCAAAGAATGGTTTCAATTTATTCTAAATAATCCTAATAAACCTTGGAACTACTATCCGTTATCAAAAAATCCGAATATAACGTGGGATATAGTCAAGAATAATCCACAATTTGATTGGTGTTATGGATATTTATCAGAAAATCCGAATATAACGTGGGATATAGTCAAGAATAATCCAGAACACGATTGGAGTTATATGGGATTATCAGCAAATCCGAATATAACTATTGATATAGTCAAAAATAACCAAGGACAAAAATGGAATTATGAATGGTTATCACAAAATCCGAATATAACGTGGGAAATAATCAAAAATAATCCACAAATACCTTGGAATTATAATTGGTTATCACAAAATCCGAATATAACGTGGGAAATAATCAAAAATAATCCACAAATACCTTGGGATTATGAATGGTTATCAAAAAATCCAAATATAACTTGGGAAATAGTCCAAAATAATCCACAAGTAAAATGGAATTATAGTTGGTTATCATTAAATCCGAATATAACGTGGGATATAGTCAAGAATAATCCACAAATAGATTGGGATTATATGTTATTATCAGAAAATCCGAATATAACGTGGGAAATAGTCCAAAATAATCCAGAATACAAATGGAGTTATCTGGAATTATCATTAAATCCGAATATAACGTGGGAAATAGTCCAAAATAATCCCCAAATAGATTGGAAATATGGATATTTATCAGAAACTCCAATGACAAAACAATTTAACGATTATATAAAAAAGAAGGAAGAAATATACAATACTGCATACAAGATAATTGATAGATACACAAATCGTGATATAGCGGAAATGATTATGAGTATTTGATTGGAGAATATGAGAAGAGAATATGATTATATTATTATAAAATTGAATTTATATTTTTTTATTATATTAATTATGTTGTCTAAACAATTACGACAAAGATGGAAAGAAGAATACTGCAAAGAATGGTTTCAATTTATTCTCGATAATCCAAAACTAGAACTAGATTGGGCTAGTTGGGATTATAGATACTTATCAAGCAATCCAAATATAACGTGGGAAATAGTTATAAACAATCCAGAACAAGATTGGGATTATGATAATTTATCAAGAAATCCGAATGTAACGTGGGAAATAATTCGAAATAATCCAGAACAAGATTGGGATTATTATTGGTTATCAGAAAATCCGAATATAACGTGGGAAATAGTCCAAAATAATCCAGAATACGATTGGGATTATTTATATCTATCATCAAATCCGAATATAACGTGGGAAATAATTCGAAATAATCCAGAATACGATTGGAATTATGCTGGATTATCATTCAATCCCAATATAACGTGGGAAATAGTCAAAAATAATCAAGGACAAAGATGGGATTATAGGTTTTTATCAGAAAATCCGAATATAACTTTCGATATAGTCCGAGAAAATCCAGAACAACGTTGGGATTATTGGGGATTATCATCAAATCCGAATATAACGTGGGAAATAGTCAAAAATAACTCTGATAATGATTGGTGTTATATTAGATTATCAAAAAATCCGAATATAACAATTGATATAGTCAAAAATAATCCAGGACAAGATTGGAATTATGGGAGTTTATCAAAAAATCGTAATATAACGTGGGAAATTGTTAAAAATAATCCACAAATAGAATGGGATTACTCTGGTTTATCAATGAATCCAATGACAAAACAATTTAATGATTATATGGAAAAGAAAGAAATATCATACAAGATAATAGATAGATACACCAATCGTGATATAGCGGAAATGATTATGAGTATATGAGAAGCGAATATGATTATGAGAATACGATATTATGTTATTATAAAATTGAATTTATATTTTTTATTATATTAATTATGATGTCAAAACAACTGCGACAAAGATGGAAAGAAGAATACAGCAAAGAATGGTTCCAATTTATTCTCGATAACCCCAATAAACATTGGGAATATGATTGGTTATCAGAAAATCCAAATATAACGTGGGAAATAGTTAAAAATAATCCTCAAATAAATTGGAGTTATAAATATTTATCAGAAAATCCAAATATAACGTGGGAAATAGTTAAAAATAACCCACAAATAGAATGGGATTACTCTGAATTATCATTAAATCCAAATATAACATGGGATATAATAGAAAAAAATCAAGATAAGAATTGGGATTATGTATACTTATCAGAAAATCCAAATATAACGTTGGAAATAGTTAAAAATAATCCTCAAATAAATTGGTGTTATATATCATTATCATTTAATCGAAATATAACGTGGGAAATAGTTCAAAATAATCACGAATTAGAATGGAATTATTCCGTGTTATCAGAAAATCCAAATATAACGTGGGAAATAGTTCAAAATAATCCCCAAATAAATTGGAGTTATAGATATTTATCACGAAATCAAAATATAACGTGGGAAATCGTTCAAAATAATCAAGAATTAGACTGGAATTATGGGGAATTATTACAAAATCCAAATATAACGTGGGAAATAGTTCAAATGACAAAACAATTTAATAATAGGGCTTTTGCTTTATCTTGTAATCCAAATATAACGTGGGATATAGTCCAAAATAATCCAGAATTAGAATGGAATTTTTGGGGATTATCAGAAAATTCAATGACAAAACAATTTAATGATTATATGAAAAAGAAAGAAGAATTATACAATATCGCATACAAGATAATTGATAGATACACAAATCGTGATATAGCAGATATGATCATGATATTCTAATCTTTTAGTGATAATAAAAATATAAAATTGAAATATTATATTTTTATTATATTATTTATGATTTCAAAACAATTACGACAACAATGGAAAGAAGAATACTGTAAAGAATGGTTTCAAATTATTCTCGATAATCCCGATAAAGAATGGTCTTATTTTGGGTTATCACAAAATCCGAATATAACGTGGGAAATAGTCAAAAATAATCCCGATAAAGAATGGGATTATGATATGTTATCAGAAAATCCGAATATAACGTGGGAAATAATTCGAAATAATCCAGAATACAATTGGCGTTATATATATTTATCAGAAAATCCGAATATAACGTGGGAAATAGTCAAAAATAATCCCGATAAAGAATGGGATTATTTATATCTATCATTCAATCCGAATATAACGTGGGAAATAGTCAAAAATAATCTAGAAAAACCTTGGAACTACTATAAGTTATCAAGTCATCCGAATATAACGTGGGAAATAGTCAAAAATAATCCACAAATACCTTGGAGTTATATACACTTATCATCAAATCCGAATATAACGTGGGAAATAGTCAAAAATAATCCAGAATACGATTGGAATTATAGTAATTTATCAAACAATCCGAATATAACCTGGGATATAGTCCAAAATAATCCAGAACACAAATGGAGTTATCTGGAATTATCATATAATCCGAATATAACTTTTGATATAATGAAAAATAATCGAGATAAACAATGGAATTATTGGGAAGTAAATATGAATCCGAATATAACGTGGGAAATAGTCAAAAATAATCCACAAATACCTTGGCGTTATGATTATTTATCAAGAAATCCAATGACAAAACAATTTAATGATTATATGAAAAAGAAAGAAGAAATATACAATACTGCATACAAGATAATAGATAGATACACCAATCGTGATATAGCGGAAATGATTATGAGTATATGAGTATGAGAAGCGAATATGATTGAAGATTATAAAATTGAATTTATATTTTTTTATTATATTAATTATGTCGTCAAAAAAATTGCGACAAAGATGGAAGGAAGAATACTGCAAAGAATGGTTTCAATTTATTCTCGATAATCCACAAATACATTGGGATTATAATTGGTTATCAAAAAATCCGAATATAACCATCGATATAGTCCAAAATAATCAAGGACAAAAATGGAATTATGATTATTTATCTAGAAATCCAAATATAACGTGGGAAATAGTCCTAAATAATCCACAAAACAAATGGAATTATTGGGGATTATCAAGAAATCCAAATATAACCATCGATATAGTCAAAAATAATCCCGATAAAAATTGGAGTTATTGGGAATTATCATTAAATCCCAATATAACTATCGATATAGTCAAAAATAATCCAGAAATACCTTGGAATTACTATGGGTTATCACTAAATCCAAATATAACCTGGGAAATAGTTAAAAATAATCCACAAGTAGAATGGAATTATATTAATTTATCACTAAATCCGAATATAACCATCGAAATAGTCAAAAATAATCCAGAACACAATTGGCGTTACTCTGCGTTATCACTAAATCCGAATATAACCATCGATGTAGTCAAAAATAATCCCCAAATAGAATGGAATGATGTAAATCTTTCTGGTAATCCGAATATAACCATCGAAATAGTCAAAAATAATCCAGAATACAATTGGAATTATTGGGAATTATCACAAAACCCCAATATAACCTTTGATATAGTCAAAAATAATCCAAATATGCCTTGGAATCACAGTCCATTATCACGAAATCCGAATATAACGTGGGAAATAGTCCAAAATAATCCAGAATACGATTGGAATAATTTATATTTATCAATGAATCCAATGACAAAGGGATTTAATGATTATATGAAAAAGAAAAAAGAATTATACAACACTGCATACAAGATAATTGATAGATACACAAATCGTGATATAGCGGAAATGATTATGTTATTGTAAAATATTTAGTTGAAAAGATAAACCCACATAAAATTGAATTTATATTTTTTTATTATATTAATTATGTTGTCAAAACAATTGCGACAAAAATGGAAAGAAGAATTTAGCAAAGAGTGGTTTCAATTCATTATGGATCATTCTGAACGCCCTATTTCATATTGTTATCTTTCATTAAATCGAAATGTAACAATTGATATTGTTAAGAATAATCCACAGATAGAATGGAATTATTATTTCTTATCAGAAAATCCGAATATAACGTGGGAAATAGTCCAAAATAATCCACAAATACCTTGGGATTACGGTACATTATCAAAAAATCCGAATATAACGTGGGAAATAGTCCAAAATAATCCACAAATACTTTGGAGTTATGATTGGTTATCAGAAAATCCGAACATAACCTTTGACATAGTCCAAAATAATCCCGATAAAAATTGGAATTATAGTTGGTTATCAGAAAATCCAAATATAACGTGGGATATAGTCAAAAATAATCCCCAAATAGATTGGAATTATGATGAACTAACCACCCATAAAAATATAACCATCGAAATAATCAAAAATAATCCCCAAATACCTTGGAAATATGAATGGTTAGCAGACAATCCAAATATAACGTGGGAAATAGTCCAAAATAATCCTGAATTACCATGGAATTATAATATTCTATCAAGAAATCCGAATATAACGTGGGAAATAGTCCAAAATAATCCAGATAAACCTTGGAATTATAATTGGGTATCGGAAAACTCCAATATAACAATTGATATAGTCAAAAATAATCCCCAAATAAAATGGGATTATTTATATCTATCATATAATTCAATGACAAAAGGATTTAATGATTATATGGAAAAGAAAGAAGAGTTATATAACACCGCATACAAGATAATCGATAGATACACCAATCGTGATATAGCAGAAATGATTATGAGTATATGAGAAGCGAATATGATTGGAGTATATGAGAAGCGAATATGTTATTATAAAATTGAATTTTCATTTTTTTTGTTATATTAATTATGTTGTCAAAACAATTGCTACAAAAATGGAACGAAGAATACAGCAAAGAATGGTTCCAATTTATTCTTGATAACCCAGATAAAAAATGGGATTATGATTGGTTATCACTAAATCCTAATATAACTTGGAAAATCGTTCAAAATAACCCACAAATAGAATGGAATTATGATTATTTATCAAAAAATCCTGATATAACCTTGGAAATCGTTCAAAATAACCCACAAATAGAATGGGATTATTGGTATTTATCAATGAATCCTAATATAACTTGGGAAATCGTTCAAAATAATCCACAAATAGAATGGGATTATGGGAGTTTATCAAGAAATCCTAATATAACCATCGATATAGTCAAAAATAACCTAGAACAAGATTGGAAATACTATATGTTATCAACAAATCCGAATATAACTTGGGAAATCGTTCAAAATAACCCACAAATAAAATGGAATTATTCGAGATTATCAAGTAATCCGAATATAACGTGGGAAATCGTTCAAAATAATCCAGATAAAAATTGGGATTATGTCGATTTACTATATAATCCTAATATAAAGTGGGATATTGTTAAAAATAATCCACAAATAGATTGGGATTATAAATATTTATCAGGAAATCCAAATATAACTTGGGAAATCGTTCAAAATAATCCACAAATAGATTGGGATTATAAATATTTATCAAAAAATCCTAATATAACCATTGATATAGTCAAAAATAATCCAGATAAACCTTGGAATTATGATTGGTTATCAATAAATCTAATGACAAAACAATTTAATGATTATATGAAAAAGAAGGAAGAGTTATACAATACTGCATACAAGATAATTGATAGATACACCAATCGTGATATAGCGGAAATGATTATGAGAATATGAGAAGCGAATATGATTGAAGAATACTGTCGCACGGGGTATGATTATGTTATTATAAAATTGAATTTATATTTTTTTTTATTATATTAATTATGTCGTCAAAACAATTGCGACAAAGATGGAAGGAAGAATACTGCAAAGAATGGTTCCAATTTATTCTCGATAATCCACAAATACATTTGGATTATAATTATTTAACACGAAATCCGAATATAACCATCGATATAGTCCAAAATAATCCAGATAAAAAATGGTGTTATAAATGGTTATCAGAAAATCCGAATATAACGTGGGATATAGTCAAAAATAACCCCCAAATAAGATGGAGTTATATTGGATTATCACAAAATCCGAATATAACGTGGGAAATCATTCAAAATAATCCAGAACAAAAATGGGAATATTCATCAGTATCACGAAATCCGAATATAACGTGGGAAATAGTCCAAAATAATCCAGATAAACCTTGGGATTATTATTCTGGATTATCATTCAATCCGAATATAACGTGGGAAATAATTCAAAATAATCCACAAATAAAACGTAAATGGAATTATAAATATTTATCATTCCATCCAAATATAACGTGGGAAATCGTGAAAAATAATCCAAATAAAAATGGAATTATTCATATTTATCAATAAACCCCAATATAACGTGGGATATTATCCAGAATAACCCCCAAATAAAATGGAGTTATTATTGTTTATCATACAATCCGAATATAACGTGGGAAATAATCAAAAATAATCCAGAAAAACCTTGGAATTACTGTATATTATCAAGAAATTCGAATATAACGTGGGAAATAGTCCAAAATAATCCACAAATACCTTGGGATTACGGTACATTATCAAGAAATACAAATATAACCTGGGAAATAATTCTAAATAATCCCCAAATAAAATGGAATTACCGAGCATTATCATACAATCGAATGACAAAAGGATTTAATGATTATATGGAAAAGAAAGAAGAATTATACAATACTGCATACAAGATAATCGATAGATACACCAATCGTGATATAGCAGAAATGATTATGAGTATATGAGAAGCGAATATGATTGGAGAATATGAGAAGCGAATATGATTGAAAATTATAAAATTGAATTTATATTTTTTTATTATATTAATTATGGTGTCAAAAAATTTGCGACAAAGATGGAAGGAAGAATACTGCAAAGAATGGTTCCAATTTATTCGTGATAATCCCGATTACGAATGGAAATATGATTATTTATCACAAAATCCGAATATAACGTGGGAAATAGTCAAAAATAATCCACAAATACCTTGGAGTTATAGACACTTATCAATTAATCCGAATATAACGTGGGAAATAGTCAAAAATAATCCGCAACAATATTGGGATTATGGTTATTTATCACTAAATCGAAATATAACGTGGGAAATAGTCCAAAATAACCCAGAACACAATTGGAGTTATATTGGATTATCACTAAATCGAAATATAACGTGGGAAATAGTTAAAAATAACCCAGATAAAGAATGGGATTATGATTTAATGAGTTTAAATAACCCCAATTTAACTATTGATATAATTAAAAATAACCCACAAATAGAATGGAATTATACATGGTTATCAAGCAATCCGAATATAACGTGGGAAATCGTGAAAAATAACCCAGGAAAAAGATGGGATTATGACGGTTTATTAAAAAATCCGAATATAACGTGGGAAATTGTTAAAAATAACCCAGAAATAGAATGGAATTATAAACGGTTATCATTAAATCCTAATATAACGTGGGAAATCGTGAAAAATAACCCACAAATAGAATGGAATTATACATGGTTATCAAGCAATCCGAATATAACCATCGATATAGTTAAAAATAACCCACAAATAGAATGGAATTATACATGGTTATCAAGCAATCCAAATATAACGTGGGAAATAGTTATAAATAACCCCCAAATAAAATGGAGTTATAAAGATTTATCAGAAAATCCAATGACAAAACAATTTAATGATTATATGAAAAAGAAGGAAGAAATATACAACACCGCATACAAGATAATCGATAGATACACCAATCGTGATATAGCGGAAATGATTATGAGTATTTGATTGGAGAATATGTTATTATAAAATTGAATTTATATTTTTTAATTATATTAATTATGGTGTCAAAACAGTGGCGACAAAGATGGAAGGAAGAATGTTGCAAAGAATGGTTTCAATTTATTCTCGATAACCAAGGACAAGATTGGAATTATGATTTCTTATCAGGAAATCCGAATACAACCTTTGACATAGTCAAAAATAATCCACAAATACCTTGGAATTACCATGACATATCAGAAAATCCTAATATAACGTGGGAAATAGTCAAAAATAATCCACAAATAGAATGGGATTACAATTATTTATCATCAAATCCGAATATAACGGTTGATATAATCAAAAATAACCAAGGACAAGATTGGGATGATGTATATCTTTCTGATAATCCAAATATAACGTGGGATATAGTCAAAAATAATCCACAAATAGAATGGAGTTATAATAATTTATCAAAAAATCCAAATATAACGTGGGATATAGTCCGAGATAATCCCGATAAAGATTGGGATTATGATTATTTATCAGAAAATCCGAATATAACCTTTGACATAGTCCAAAATAACCCAGAAATAGGTTGGGATTATCTATGTTTATCGAAAAATCCAAATACAACCTTTGACATAGTCAAATATAATCCAGAACAAGATTGGAATTATGGATATTATTCATATAATTCGAATATAACGTGGGATATAGTCCGAGATAATCCACAAATACCTTGGAGTTATAAAACATTGTCAGAAAACCCAAATATAACATTCGATATAGTCAAAGATAATCCAGAAATACCTTGGAATTATAGGTTGTTATCAGGAAATCCAAATATAACGTGGGATATAGTCAAAGATAATCTAGAAATACCTTGGGATTATCAAGAATTATCATATAATAAAATGACAAAGGGATTTAATGATTATATGAAAAAGACGGACGTGTTATACAATATTGTATACAATATAATAGATAGATACACCAATCGTGATATAGCGGAATTGATTATGAGCATTTGATTAGAGTGTGTAATTATGTCGTTGTAAAATATTTATTTGAAAAAATAAAAACTCATCGCAAAATTGAAATTTTTTATTTTGTATTAATTTATACCAATTACGCAATTAGAATAATGGAAGAAATCCGACAAAGATGGAAGGAAGAATACCGCAAAGAATGGTTTCAATTTATTCTTGATAATCCAGATAAACCGTGGAAATATCAATTTTTGGCAAATAATGACAATATAACGTGGGATATAATCAAGAATAATCCAGAACTCGATTGGTTTTATAGAGGGGAGGGTCCATCACTAAATCGGAATATAACGTGGGATATAATCCAAAATAACCAAGGACAAAATTGGAATTATTGGAGATTATCCAATCATCCTAGTATAACATGGGAAATAGTCAAAAATAATCCCCAAATATCTTGGAAAGATGGAGTGTGGGGTCTATCACAAAATCCGAATATAACGTTGGAAATAGTCAAAAATAATCCAGAAATAGAATGGAGTTATAGATGGTTATCAAATAATCCGAATATAACGTGGGAAATAGTCAAAGATAATCCACAAATACCTTGGAGTTATGGAATATTATCATATAATCCAAATATTACGTGGGAAATAATCCAAAATAATCCCGATAAAGATTGGGATTATGGTGGAATATCATATAATAAAATTATAACGTGGGAAATAGTCCAAAATAATCCAGGAAAAAAATGGAATTATGTGGGATTATCATATAATCCGAATATAACGTGGGAAATAGTCCAAAATAATCCAGATAAACCTTGGGATTATGGTTATTTATCAAAAAATCCTAATATAACGTTAGATATTGTTATAAATAATCTAGAAATGCCTTGGCGTTATGATTATTTATCAGATAATCCAAATATAACGTGGGAAATAGTCAAAAATAATCCACAAATACCTTGGCGTTATGATTATTTATCAGGAAATCCAATGACAATACAATTTAATGATTATATGAAAAAGAAAGAAGAATTATACAACACTGCATACAAGATAATTGATAGATACACAAATCGTGATATCGCGGATTTGATTATGAGTATATGATATTATCTTATTATAAAATTGAATTTATATTTTTTTATTATATTAATTATGGTGTCAAAACAATTACGACAAAGATGGAAGGACGAATACCCCAAAGAATGGTTTCAATTTATTCTCGATAACCAAGGACAAGATTGGAATTATGAATTCTTATCATTTAATCCAAATATAACCATTGATATAGTCAAAAATAATCCACAAATACCTTGGGATTACAAAGAAGTATCAGAAAATCCAAATATAACCTTTGACATCGTCAAAAATAATCCACAAATACCTTGGGATTATGATAGTTTATCAGAAAATCGTAGTATAACGTGGGATATAGTCATAAATAATCAAGAACAAAATTGGTGTGATTTATATCTATCAATGAATCCAAATATAACTATCGATATAATCCAAAATAATCCAAATATGGATTGGGAATATTATTATTTATCAGAACATCCAAATATAACGTGGGAGTTTGTCAAAAATCATCCAGACCAAGATTGGAATTATTTTCAATTATCACAAAATCCGAATATAACGTGGGATATAGTCAAAAATAATCCAGAAAAACCTTGGATTTATAAGATTTTACCAGAAAATCCGAATATAACGTGGGAAATAGTCAAAAATAATCTAGGACACGATTGGAATTTCTGTACATTATCAAGAAATCCGAATATAACGTGGGAAATAGTCAAAAATAATCCAGAACAAGATTGGAATTATATGGTATTATCAGAAAATCCGAATATAACCTTTGACATAGTCAAAAATAATCCACAAATACCTTGGAGTTATAGACACTTATCAGGCAATCCGAATATAACGTTGGAAATAGTCAAAGATAATCCACAAATACCTTGGGATTATCAAGAATTATCATTAAATCTAATGACAAATGGATTAAATGATTATATGAAAAAGAAAGAAGAATTATACAATACCGCATACATGATAATGAATAGGTATACTAATCGCGATGTAGCGGATTTGATTATGAGTATATGAGAGGCGAATATGATTGGAGAATATGTAAATATAATCTTTTAATGATAAATAAAAATATATAAAATTGAATTTATATATTTTTATTATATTAATTATGGTGTCAAAACAATTACGACAAATATGGAAGGAAGAATACTGTAAAGAATGGTTTCAATTTGTTCTTGATAATCCACAAATAAATTGGGATTATAATATATTATCATATAATCCAAATATAACGTGGGATATAGTCAAAAATAATCCAGAAAAAAAATGGAATTATGATTTTTTATCAAAAAATCCAAATATAACGTGGGATATTGTCAAAAATAATCCCGATAAAGACTGGTATTATTGTCATTTATCACAAAATCCAAATATAACGTGGGATATAGTCAAAAATAACCAAGGACAAGATTGGAGTTATATAAGCTTATCACTAAATCGAAATATAACCTGGGATATAGTCAAAAATAATCCCGAATACGAATGGAGTTATGATAAATTGTCAATGAATCCGAATATAACCTTTGACATAGTCAAAAATAATCCAGAACAAGAATGGAATTATTGGGGATTATCACAAAATCCAAATATAACCTATGATATAGTCAAAAATAACCCAGAATACGAATGGAATTATTTTGAGTTATCAAGAAATCCAAATATAACCTATGATATAGTCAAAAATAATCCAGAAAAAAAATGGAATTATGAACATTATTCATATAATCCAAATGTAACGTTGGATATAGTTCAAAATAATCCCGATAAAGATTGGGATTATGATTGGTTAACACTGAATCCAAATATAACGTTGGAAATTATTCAAAAAAATCCCCAAATAGATTGGGATTATTGGTTTTTATCATCAAATCCAAATATAACGTGGGATATAGTCCGAGATAGTCCTAATAAAGAATGGAATTATCATTGGAATTATCGTGGGTTAGCAGCAAACCCCATGGCAAAAGGATTTAATGATTATATGAAAAAGAAAGAAGATTTATACAATATCGCATACAAGATAATTGATAGATATACCAATCGTGATATCGCGGAAATGATTATGAGTATATGAGAGGCGAATATGATTGGAGAATATGATTATGTCAATAAAAATTTAAATATTTTTAATTTAAGCATAATACAATAATATATACAATATTATGGTTTCAAAACAATTACGACAAAAATGGAAGGAAGAATACTACAAAGAGTTGTTTCAATTTATACATGATAACCCTGATAAAGATTGGAGTTATATAAGTTTATCAAAAAATCCGAATACAACGTGGGAAATAGTCAAAAATAATCCGAATATACCTTGGGATTACGGAACAAATCCGAATATAACGTGGGAAATAGTCAAAAATAATCCCCAAATACCTTGGAATTATCGTTGGTTAGCAGAAAACCCAAATATAACGTGGGAAATAGTCAAAAATAATCCCCAAATACCTTGGTGTTATAGTTCGTTATCAGCAAATCCAAATATAACGTGGGAAATAGTCCAAAATAATCCAAATAAACGTTGGAATTATTATTTGGGATTATCAAAAAATCCGAATATAACGTGGGAAATAATCCAAAATAATCCAGATAAAGATTGGAATTATAAATATTTTTCATATAATCCGAATGTAACGTGGGAAATAGTCAAAAATAATCCCGATAAAGAATGGGATTATTATTGGTTATCAGCACATCTAAATATAACGTGGGAAATAGTCAAAAATAATCCCCAAATACCTTGGCATTATAGTAGTTTTTCAAGAAATCCAAATATAACGATAACGTGGGAAATAGTCAAAAATAATCCAGAACTAGAATGGGATTATTCATCGGTATCAGAAAATCCTAATATAACGTGGGAAATAGTCCAAAATAATCCAGATAAACCTTGGAATTATTATTGGGGATTATCACAAAACCCGAATATAACGTGGGAAATTGTCAAAAATAATCTCGGACAAGATTGGGAGTATGAATATTTATCAAGAAATCAGAATATAACGTGGGAAATTGTCAAAAATAATCCAGATAAACCTTGGAATTATGAATTCTTATCACAAAATCCAAATATAACCATCGATATAGTCAAAAATAATCCAGATAAAGATTGGAATTATAACTGGTTTTCATATAAACCTACAATGATAAAACGATTTAACTATTATATAAAAAAGAAGGAAATGACATACAAGATAATTGATAGATACACCAATCGTGATATTGCGGAAATGATTATGTTATTGTAAAAACTTGGTAGTAAAAATCAAATATATTATATAACTATGTGTGGTATAAAATTATAATTATAATATTATTATTATAATATTTATGTTTATTCAAAAAAATTACAATGAAAAAACTAAATATATATATGAATTTTTTAATTTAAAATCTAATATTTTAGTCAAAAGAATATCAAATTTGATTTTAATACCAATAGATGGTTTATTAAAAGGAAATGATGAAATGTTGGATATAATTGATTTTTACGAACAAACGGTTTTTGGATTAAAAAAGAAAAAAGAATCTTCAAAAAACAGTCGAATATTTTCTCATCCTCTTTTTTTCTCTTTGAATATAAATGGATTTGAAAATTATATATTAAAAAAACATCTCGAAAATGCGATTAATGAAATACAATTAAAATTAATAATTCATATTATAGCACACGGTGAACCAAGTGATTTCACCGTGCTTGATATTGGAGGATATACGATAGATTCCAAAAGTTTAGCACAAAAAATAATTGAAGAATTAAAAGAAGTTAATTGGAAAGATAAAAAAATAATATTTCATTTTCATACGTGTGATAGTGCTACATCACCTGATTATACAGAAGATTCAATAAAAAAATATAGTTTAATTGGCATATTTTGGAATATGATAAATTCTGCAGGATATAATATAGAAGTTATTGGATATCCTGGTTTATATTGTTCTTTATCTAAAAAATCTGGATCTGCTGTAATATATTTTAATGATAGAAAAGTAGAAAAATCAAAAGCAGTAATAAGTATTAATGAGTTAGGATTTGTATCAATACCTAAAATATGTACATATTAACTATGATTTATATTTATTTAAATCATAAATTTTACAATATTAAAAAAATATACATAATAAATATAATTAAAAATCTAATCATATTTATGATGCATTTAAATATTGAAATTTTTTTTCGAAAAAGATTTAATATAAAATGGTTTAATAAAGTAATAGAAAAAAAAGATATAAATTATGATTGGGAATATTTATCGGCACATCCCAATATAGATTGGAATATTATATCAAATAATATTAATCTACCTTGGAATTGGAAATATGTATCTATAAATCCAAATATAACAATTGATATTGTTAAATCAAATCCACATATTAAATGGAATATGGTAGATGTGTATACAAAATTAAAAGTAACACAAAAAAATTTAGATGATATAGAACATACTCATCCTTTTCTATGGGTATTATCTAGTTATAATAAAAATGCACCAACTAAACATCTAGATAATGTATTATCAAAACTATTAAAAGAAGATATAAATTATGATTCAAACGAATATGAATCTTTTATAACAAAAAGATATAAATATTATTATAACAGTGATGAATATTACTATCATCAACGTACACATATTTTTATACCAACAGTTATAAATTCATATTTTATTGATAAATTATTATGGTATTTATGTCTTCACCCGAATCTTACATTTGATTTAATTAAAAAATATCATAATTTAAATTGGTCTTGGTTTTTTTTATCACAACATAGATGTATAACTTGGGATATTATTAAAAATAATTTAAATTATAATTGGAGTCCAATATCTTTATATCAAAATCCAAATATAACATATGATTTAATAAAATCGACAAATTATTTTGAGTTAATTGATAAAAATTATAAAAACAACAATAACAATAACAATAACAATAACAATAACAATAACAACAATAAAAACAACAATAAAAAATTTTTATTTACATTTTTTAAGAATCCAAATATAAATTTTGATATTTTTGATAAAATTCTAGAAGAAGAATATAAAAATAGTTACATAGATACACAATGGTATGATACAATACCTTCAAATATAGGAATTAAATGGAATGAATTAAATAAAAGATTACCATATCATTTATATAATATATTATCTAGAAACCCTAATATTAATTTTGATATAGTAAAAAAACATAAACATAAAAATTGGGAATTTAAAAATGTTATTTTCAATTCGTCGATAATGAAAGATATTGTTATAAAAGAAAAAAATTTTAGTGACGAATATTACTACAATCACTCATATGATATACGTGATATAATACAACCAATTGATGAATTATTAGATAATTATATATATAGAATGAAAAAAACATATAATATTTTGAATAAATATGTTAATAGTGATATATCTATTATGATAATTCTAAATTTATAAATCTTTAATTATATTTATTGTTTTTCCCTATAATTTATCATCTATGCTTGGTATAATATTAATATTTGCTAAACCCGATTGATTAAATAAATTTTTAAATTGTTGATTCACAGGTTTTTCAATATTTTTTTTATATTGTTCAATAATATATCGTTGTATATTTTCTGGATTTCTATTATTATTCTCTGCTTTAACTTCAAACGAATAATATAATTTATCATTTATGTGTGTTTTTACTGAAAAACTAGGATGTGTAATGAAAATATATGGCGTTCCATAACTTGCAACAGTGAAATAATGTTCAATTCCAAAATAATTAGTATCTAAATCTTGTGTAGTATCTGTTATCCATCTCAATACTGCACAACATTTTATACTTTCATTTTTTTTAATATAGGCTTTACTATCAACGATAATTTTTAATGGTTCTCGAATAACTGGTTGATTTTCGCCTGAACTTATATTCATTCTCCATGCAATACCATCTGATTCTGGATTTAAGAAATTGTATGCAATATCTATAGATAATAAAATACCATTCGTACCATGTGGAACCAATAATTCGTGTATATAATATGAATTAGAATCTTTTAAATTATGATGATAATAATAATTTAAATTTTTATATTTTATTATTGGTATAATTGCTTCGGGAATCATGTATGTACACTCCTCATCTTGACAAATATTTAAAAACCCTCTTTTACCACCATCATATTCAATTACAAAATATGATTGCCCCGGTCTATTAGAGAAATTAAAGATATCATATTGATTGAAATCTTCTAAACCCTGATTTTGTGTAATATTAAGTATACGATTATTTAATCCTCTAACTTGAATATTCCAATATTCAAGATTTTTTTCATCAATCATCCAATCCAATAATTGATTATCATTATCAAAATTATAGTAATCGGAATAAAAACGTCTGTGCATATAATACTCAGTTAGTGGTACATAATCATATATTCTTACACTTTCTTTTAAAGGTGGGTTTTGATTAGGATATACCATTACTGGAAGTGGATAAGTATATGTTATATTTGCACCTTCAATATTAATCTCACTTGGACATAATCTGTTTTCTGGTCGGGTTCCACCACCATATTGTTTAATATATTTATTAAGTATTTCTTTACCTTTTTTTGAATGAATATTATGCTTTTCTTTTGTCATAGGATTTATAATAAATTTATAACTCATTTATTATAATATAAGAAAAATATTTATAGACAAATATTTAAAATATTCTTAGACAAATATTTTAAATATTAAATAAATTATAAACATAAAAATACTAAAACAATACAAACAATACAATGTATTATCAATGGTGTACAGAAAGTATAATAGAAAATGCAATTTCTAATAAAAAAGGTATAATCAAAACGATAACAAATACTTTTCAGAATAAATGGTTTCAATTTGTATTGGAGAACAAAGATAAACGTTGGGATTGGGAATATTTATCATTTCATCCGTTTTTAAAGTGGGAACACGTCATTGATAATATGGATTTACCTTGGGATTGGAACGCTCTTATTCGGAATAGAAATATAACATTGGACATAATAAAATCTAATATGGAGAAACCGTGGATATTTACTAAAAATGGGATATCCGCTATTAATATAAATTCTAATATAACTTGGAACGATATAATTAATAATCCAGAATTTGATTGGAACTTTGGTACATTGGCATTTCACAAAAATATAACGTGGGATATTATTCAAAATACACCACATAAACAATGGGTGTATGATATGTTTTCATATAATCCTAATTTAACCATTGATATTGTTAAAAACAATCCAAATATACCTTGGAAATGGAATATTATATCATATAATAAAAATATAACATTTAAAACAATACGTGATAATCCAAATTATCCATGGGATTTTCAGTATTTTAATGCATTAAACAAAACAATTACATATGAACAAGTCAAAAATAATCCAGATTTTCCATGGGATATGGAAATTCTTATGTTTAGATTACCTATTAAAAAAGAACAATTATATGATAATATATTGCGTAGATATTGGAATCAAATACGGCAAAATCCAAATGTAGAATGGGATGTAATAGAAGAGCTTCATATTAATAAAGGAAATAGATTAGAAAATCCAATCAATGATCCGTGTTCACCGGAATATGCAGGACACCTCACACTCAAAAGTCAGGAGAATTTATATTCATGTTTATCTGCAAATGTAAATTTAACATATGAAATTATAAATAAATATTATTTACAACGTTGGCATTACAGTAAAATTTCAAATAATCCAAATATAACCTTCGATATAGTAAGAAATAATCCAGATGAAAAATGGAATTGGACACAACTATCATATAACAGAATGGAAAAAACATTATTAAAATATATTAATAATAATATCAAAATTATTTATGAAAATATCAAAAAATACACAAATGAAGATATTGCATATATTATAATACAAAATCTGATACAGGAACAATCATAAAATTTTCATAATAATATTCTGGACACATATGTGACAATTCATATTGTGATGTTATATCATTAAAACTGGTAATTTTATCATTATTAACATATAAATCTTGTTGACTTATATGTAGATTTATTGCAGTTATTTTTTTATTTAGAATATCTTTTGGGAAATGTATAGTACAATTAAATTCATCTTTATTCCATTTTTCCCACGCACTTTTATATAACCATATCTTTTTTACATAATCGGGATATTTTAATTTTTTCAATATATTCATACATTTAATATGTGTTTTATGTGGGTCCTCATCTATACATACAAAAATATGTTGTGGTTTTTTATCATCGATAATATCTTGCATCATATTTATGTCACAACGCGTGACGTTTCGATAAGTATCACCATAAAATGGTAAATTGGCATCAATGACTTGATCGTGTTTATAACCCAATGAAACAATTGAAGACATACCTTCTTTAATTCTTATCATGGAATTAATATATTTTTTATAGTTATCATTATCATTATCATTATCATTATCATTATCATTATCATTATCATTATCATTATCATTATAGTTATCGTTTAATCCTCCTAAACCATTTGTCATATAAACAATACCACATACATTATCCTTGTTGGGAAATAATTGCATTGTTCCACCAAGTCCAATAACATCGTCATCTGGATGAGGACTTGTGATTAATATTTTATCATCATCATCTATAAATTGTTGAATATAATTAATGAGAGGTAGACCTACTAAATCTATATTTTTTTGCAAATTTTTATAATACAAAACTGTTTTATAACGTAAGTCAGATATAGAATTTTCATCACAAATTATCATTGCTTTAGGATGATTTTGAATTGCTGTACAAGTATATTGATTCGAAATAGCACCTTCAATACAGTGTTTTAATGCATTCGCTTTATGAGTTCCCGATGCTAACATAATAATTTCTTTTGAATCCATTATTGTTTTTATTCCAACTGTTAGTGCTTGTTTAGGAACATCAGTTATTTTTTCAAAAAACCTCGCATTATCAATAATAGTTTCTTCTGAGAGTGTTTTTATTCTTGTTACAGAGTTTAATGATGAACCAGGTTCATTAAAAGCAATATGACCATCTCTTCCAACCCCACATAAAAATAGATCTATTCCACCTACTTCTAAAATTTTTTTTTCATAATTTTTGCATTCTTCTATCAAATTTTTCGCATTTCCATTTAGTAGATTTATATTTTCACTTGGAATATCAATGTATTTAAAGAAATTCTCGTTCATAAATGTTCTATAACTCTGTGAATGATTACTAGATATTCCAACATATTCATCCATATTAAAAGTTATAACATTTTTAAAAGATAATTCACCATTGTTGTAGAAATTTATTAAATTTTCATACACACCCAATGGAGTTGAACCAGTAGGTAATCCTAAAACAAATTTATTAACATTGCATTTACCATAACCATATAAATCCATATGTTTATTTATTTTTTGTTTAATGTACAAAGCACACCAAAATGATAAGTCATCATACGTATTTTTAATAATAACTCTCATATATTATTAATAATACAATAATATTTAAATAACTTTCCTTGCGGTTATTTTTAATATAAAACATATTTGATTATAAATAAATATGTTTTCATTACGTACTTCATATAATAAACTTACAGCAATCTTAAATGAAAAACGTTCAAATCAATCATATTCAATAAATACAATGGAATATTCAAATGAAATAAACTTACACAATATTGAAACACGTATTTATTGGATTGCGATGCCTACTTATATTACAAATAATACTATAAGCAATTCACCAAGAATGCCATTTTATGGTGAATTTATTGGTGAATAAAATTTTAACATCCTAATTCTAAAATTGAATTTAGTATATTTAGTATAATACAGTTTCAAATGAGTTCTTATCCAGTTATCAAAGAGGATAGGAACCCACCACCCTTCGTTCCAACCGCAACGCGTGTTGTAGAAGTTCCCCAATATGCAATGGATATATCAGATGTAATATTTCCGATAGATATCCGTAAAAATATAAAAAATTCAAATAACTCAAAAATATCTAAACTTGAAACATTTGCTAAACGCTATATAAAAATAATTATTAGTTCAATATTTGTGTTGTTCTGTATGGTTGGGGTATTGTTGTATATGAATTTTGCTAATAAGTCAAATACCAATATAAATATTGGAGAGATTGATTTGTCTGATTTAAATGTTATTAATGGAACAGATGGACTACACGGAATTAATGGAACAGATGGACTACACGGAATTAATAGAACAGATGGACTACGCGGAATTAATGGAACAGATGGACAACTAGGACCAGGAACACAAGGTGAGAAAGGTGAAACGGGACAGCAAGGACCACAAGGTGAGCAAGGTGAAACGGGACAGCAAGGTGAGCAAGGTGAAACGGGACAGCAAGGACAGCAAGGTGAGCAAGGTGAAACGGGTCAACTAGGACCACAAGGTATTCAAGGTGAGCAAGGTGAAACAGGTCAACAAGGACAGCAAGGTGAAACTGGACTGCAAGGTCAGCAAGGTATTCAAGGACCACCAGGTGAGGTATTGGTAGTGCCTCCAAATATGGATGAATATCGTACTATTCCTGGTCTTGAAGAACTTGGGCGAGGATTTCATCTGAACTCGTGGACGCGGACGTCTTCAATTCTCCAAGACACGTACAACTTGCACCGAACTTTCACCGAACCATTTACTGGTGTGGTATACAAAATACCAGATTATGTGGAAGATCCAATACCAGTGGATTACACAGATGCATCAGCACAGACGACCATTTCCAAGAGTTGGAACCAGTATCAGCAGAATGAGCAAAGTGGGATTGGACTGAGTGTTGGTTTGAGTGGTGTGTTCGGAATTGGTGGTTCTAGTCAACACGCAGAAGCTCACTCAACCTTATCGGAAAGTGGTACTTACGCATTCAAGACCATTAAGCAGGTGAAGACCCTCGAAGTAGTATCAAAGGGGAATGCAGGCGACTATCTTAATCCTCATTTTGTAGAGGATGTTAATGAGTTGCCAGAATGGGAAAATAATCCCACTATCATGTCAACTTACACGCATTTCTTTGCTCAGTGGGCACCATTTGTGGTGACACAAGGGTCTTGGGGCGGTATGATAAATGGGAGGACATTCCTTTCCCACGCACGTGACTATGAGTCAGAATTTTCTGCGAACAATGTTGCAGCTTCAGTAGGCGTGTCATTGGGTCCTTGGTCATTTGGAGGTAGTACATCCAGTTCAACCGCCTCACTTTCAACGAACGCGAATTTCCTTTCTGACATGAATACCCATATCAGTATATATGGAGGACAGGCAGAAGGAAATACTGGTTCTCCTTCACAAGTCCACACCAATTCACTCAATTGGGGCAATGCGGAAATGCAGGAGTGGATTCGTGATGTGAAACAGAATCCTACTTTGATTGGTTTCCGAGTTCAGAAGATTTCGACGCTGTTCTCGGACCAGAACCGTATCAAACTTGATGCGGCAATCAACGCAATCTACGGCGTGATGTCTCATGACCTTAATGAGATTCACGCTGAGACTGACCGTATTAGTACGATGGTGAGTGATAATATTGCTTCCACTCAGGAAGAAATTTCTAGTATTCGGGCTGACATATCTAATCGACCTAATACGGTTCGGACTACATATTCAGTTGCGATGGTTCAGTCCGGTAATACTAGATACTATGAAGCAGCGTCGACATTAATACGTCGTACGTGTCCTCCAAATCAATATATGTGTGGTATGAGTGCACAAAATATTCCAAGTCATCCTTTTACTAACGGGGGGGGTGTCAATGAAATAGAAATGATTTGTTGTCCTTTCTAAGTTGTAAATAATTTGGTAAATTTATTATAAATTAAATTTTTTTACGAAAATCTTCGATATCATACCAAAAACACCCTCTACATTTGAATTCATCATCGTATGTTGCATTTCCTTCTGTATATGATATTGAAAACCCTCCTAATCTCGTTGCATCAAATCGGATATTTGTTTCTTTGCAAGTTTTGCAATGCTGTCTTTTTGCATCATTTGCAGCTTTAGAAAGAGGTTGAAAATCACTTTCTAATTGTGTTTCGGTATTCATTACTCTTATGTCATCTTTTCTACCATCTTTATGGTCCACTTCTGGATTACTAGTTCCCAGAAGAACACAACATTTATTTTTAATATTATTCCATATATCCGGTCTAATGCTTTGCGTTAACATTGTATTTTCATTTATACCGTGTAATTTATATAATACTATTGTATTTCCAGAATAATTCATAAAAGCGTTTGGATTTTGGAAACAATATAAATTTAATTGTTCATTAATTTCATTCATATCTGAATCGGATACATTTCTCCATTCATATGTTATTTTTTTACTCGCATTAACTTTTAGTAGTTTATATTTCTTGCATAATGAACTACTTTCTCTACACCACGACCCCCCATTACTATGTTCAAGTTCAGAAAATTCACCTACAAAATCATTTTTGTGTATAAAAGTAGATATAAAATTTAGTTCAGATAACATATAGGATTTTGCTAATTGAATAAAAAGTTTTGTTTTGCCCATACCTAAATATATTACTAATAATATTTTATATATGATAATAATAATATAAATCATGAAAAATTATAAAAAGAATAGAACAATCCAAAAGGGAGGAAGAATATATTTAAAAGAATCCGATGGAGTATGGAGTTCATATGAAAAACTCCAACAATATGCATCGACCCATGTTCTAGACAAGACTACACATTCTGATATAGAGGCAGAATTATTTGGATATATAAATTTAGCATCTTTAATATATCCAATAATTAACCGTCCAGGTATTAAATGTAAAACAACAAAATTCGATGGTAAAGAATGGTATAATATAAATGCTGAAAAACTTTGGAGTCCTATACAAAAAATTGGAGGTAAATTAGTATGTAGAGACAAAGCGGAGGGATTTTTTTATGATTGTATAGATAATATTATAATGGAATTTATAAATAATGGAAATGACAAAGTATATCAAAAAATGAATAGAATAGATGAATATTTTAATAGAATAATAGAAAATTATGATAGAGCAGGAAAAGATAAAGAACATGATGTAAATCATTATAAATGGAGAATGTATTTAGAATGTGCTCAAAAATATATTCAAAGTATGATAACAAATCTGGATACACAGTCTTATCTTAGATATAATAGATATATAGATTTTCAAAAGAAATTTAAAAATTTTAAAGAACAATATGATATTATATTAAATAGAACAAAGGTTTTAAAGAGTAGAAAAGAATCCACAAGAAAAATTATCGAAATGATATATGAAGTAAAGGATTTTTTTGATGAATATAAATTTGAAAAATATAATGAGTATAAAATACGTCATATTGGAAAAGACTATTTAGACAATCATGGATATAACAGAATTATAGATATTAATAAATTATGGAATAGGATAGTCATTGAAAGTAAAGGTCTATTCGACGAATTTGAAAGTGTAATTGAAGGAAAAGATATTGAATATTTTGAGAATATAGCAGAAATATTTAATAACCTAAGTGTTAAGGAATCATTAAATGTTGGAGAAAGAGACATAAATCGTAAAATTAATGAATTACGAGAAAAATCTCGTGTGAATCCAGAAAATCCGGTTGAATCTCGACGACTAAGTGAAAAACAAACATATGCAAAAGCAAAAGCAAAAGCAAAAGCAAAAGCAAAAGCAAAAGCAAAAGCAAACACAAAAGAACAAGCAAAAGCACTACAAAGCGCACTAAAATTAACAAAAACTGAAAAAAAAATAATTCGTGATTTTGATGATTTTTATAAAAATGATTATATATTAAATATTTATGAAGAAATAAGAGAATATTTTTATAATGGTAATGATAAAATTACAGAGGACGAATTTAATATTAAAAAAAGTAGAATTAATGTAGACAAAAGAAACGAATGGAGTAGAAAAATAAATTTTCATGATTTGTTTATTAATATTTCATCAAAATATACCAGCGACGATTTTAAATCATCAATAAAAAATTTAATAAAAAATATATTTGATATTCATTACCATAGTGATACAATAGCAGAAAATATGATTACAAAATTAAAAAAGAAAACAGAATCAACTGATTTAGTACTTAATAAATATTTAAGTTTATTAACAACTTACTTTAAATTATATTTAGAAATTTTCACAGTATCAACAGATAAAGAATATATTAATACAAAATTTGTAAATTTAGAAAATGATTTAAATACATATACTATAAATATAATTTTGAGTTTAATATTGGATGAAATTAAATTAGTAGATTTAGATAATAAACTTGTAAAAGTACAACAAATAATAAATATGCATCGACAAAAACTACAAGAATTATATAGCAACGAAATATCAAATTTATATAATATAGATTTGAGAATTGATATAGAGAGAGATAAAAAGAAGAAAGAAAAAATAATAAAAGAAAAAAAATTAAGAATAACAGTTTCTGAAAAAAAAGTTTTAACAACAAAAGAAAATATCAAACAGATGAATGAACGTGAAAAGAATATGATTAATGAGATTAATGGTATATATAAAGATTTTGGTATAGAAAAAGAATATGAAGAACAATTGGAAAACTATCGTTCAAAAATTAAATATTTGAAAAGAAGCCAAGGAAAAAGACCAGAACAAAGACCAGAACAAAGACCAAACCAAAGACGACCATCATTAAATCAGTCTAACGGTTCATCTCCTAGAATGGAAGCGGCTGGACCATAAAATTAATATATCAAATTTATGATATATAATATCGTTTGGCAATAATACCTTTGAAATCTTTTAATCGCAACATTATGTCATCTTCTTCATTCTTTTTATTTTCGAATACAAACCATTTAAAATTTAACATTTCTTTATCAATGTTTTTCTCTATCTTTGTTTTAAATTCACTAAAACAAAATATTTTTTCTACTTCATAATTCTTTATAGCTTTTATAATATCATTACCAAATATATAATACTCTGACGCTGTTTCCATCTTTTCAAATTCTGTTTTCAATAATGAAATTTGTTTTCTCATTCTTATTTCACCGTGTGTAAATTTTAACTGTTCATGTATACTATCACATCCCAACGAAGGACTTTTAGATAATTCAACAAACGGAGCAAGTGATATTAATTTTTCCATTATCTTGTTTTTTTTATTATCCTTTGTCATTATGAAGTATTCAACTCCCCATTTTTCATTTCTTTCAGTAAATAAATCATATGGGAAACTATCTCGTTGTTGAAATTTTGTTTCGGTAAAACTATAATGTGTAAATTTATCATTCTTATCAAGAACATACACATTCAAAAACTTATCATTAAAATACAAATCTTTCCAATAATCTAAATGAAAACTATAATCTTTTTTAATAATTATTTCTTTTTTAATATATTTATTTAATATCGTAATATGATTATCGTTTAATTTAAAGAAATGACTTTCATTTCGGTTTATAAAATATTGGAAATTTGTGTTAGATTTTTTTAGTGTATCTATTCTTTCTTTTAAAACATTTAATAAATATTGAGTAGTTTTTTTCGTTTTAAAATTTTTTATTTCACTACTTTTAGAAAACTCTTTTCCTAACCAATCACTAAGGTCTTGCTCTGATTTATTAATAAAATAACCAGAATAACAAAACAATTCACTATCTTCTCTCAGTTCAACTATATCATCAAAATGTGTATCAATGAGAGTATCCATAATATTATTTAATGTTATAAATTGTTTATACCATTAAATAATAATAATAATATTTTAAAATTTTATGTAATGTAAATATTCAATCGTTTGTTTTTGTTTTTGTTTATTATTATTACATTTATATCTTGCATAATCCTTTTCATATATATGATAATTATCGCCATATTTGGTCATTAAATTTTTAATTATATCGAGAGACATCAAACCTTCATCATTATATGACATATAGAAATTATTAATATTCCATTTAGTTATATTTTGTAATAAAGACTCAAATGCAGATGTTACATCCCTTTTCTTGCAATAATCCGACGTATTTTTATTTACAAGAAGACCTGCAGTAGTATCCTGTCGAATTGGAAATTTTTCAATATCATAATGAGCGATTACATTTAATATATGATAATTTGATGAGTATTGTCTTTGATTATATGGAGGATCCGCATATAATATATATTCTGTTGGATTTTTATTCAAAATAATATCATCTCTTTCTATATTTAAAACATCTTTATTAAAAACCACATTAAATTTATTATGTTCTGTTTCAGTATGTAATGGTGTTAATATGATATCTTTATCGGCAGATGGTTTCATTTTATCCTTTAAAAATGCACCATATACACCAATGGTATTTGCAAGTGAATCAAGTGTTTCTATCAAAGATGCTAATAAAAAATAGTATTCGTTTTCATTAATATATTCTTCTTTGAACCATTCTTCTATTTTCATACGCATTATATCAGTTTTGATTGCATTTGATGGTTTAAAAAAATTTCTATTTCCCGAATTTGTATCAGAATATTTACCATCTATAGTATAATAATTTGTAATAATACCATTATTTTGATATTCATTAATATCAATATTATTTAATTCATCTATACAATCTTGCATTGTTTCATTATAATTACCTTCAATATAACCCTTTGAAATAACATATGAATAATATTCTATATCATTTGATATAACTCTACAACCTTTTTTTCTATAATTAAACCCTACGGATGATGTCCCTGCGAATAAATCAACAAATGTAATATTATCCCAACTTATATTATCGTCAATACATAAACTAATATGTTCATCAATAAATTTAATTAAACTGTGTTTGGAACCTATATATCCCAAAACCATTAATATATTTATTCATAATAAATTTTTATATGTATTATGAAATTTATATAAAAATAATAAAAATACCAAAAATATTTATTTATCCAATTTACAAATATTTATTTATCCAATTTACAAATATTTATTTATCCAATTTACAAATATTTATTTACCCAATTTACTTTTCATTTTTGAATTATTTGGATGAATACTCCACATCATAGCACTTAATTTCATTTTTTCAGAACGAATATTCATATCAAGTTCTGTATAATCTTTATTCATAGGAATGTTATGTGTATTACAAAATCTTTCAATTATATCAGACGTCCAATTATCATTATTTCTCAAATGATATTCAAAGAATTCTGTAGTAAATATATTATACTTATTTTTATTTTTGTTAGGAGTTTCCGAGTTTTTTATAACACGGACTTTATAACCCTTTGGTTTTTCGATATATGTATTTATATCATTTGTTTTATTAGTTATCATTCTATCATAAAGATTCTTATAATCTGTATTTTCAATTAATTGGGTTTTATATTTATCAATAAATTTTTTGTTAATTCCCATTAGATTACCAATCTTATCTATTGCCGAGTTTCGGATATTATTAATATCACATTTAATCTTAAATAAAGATTTTGGTGAAACCATATTATGTACTATAAATTATTAATTATTCAATTTTAAAAAATATTTAAATTATAGATTTTTTTTCATTATAATAAGAATTCATATACATTATAATATTATTTACACCATACGAAACACCAAAATGCCAAATTGAATGACCCAAAATTAAATATTTATTGCAAAAAATTTCAGTTATAATCCATATAAACGCACTTAATATAATGGTATATATTCCAATCATTACAACAATTCTATAACCATTATGGTATTTAACACCAATTATGTTATAAATTGTAAAAAAGAAATATATCAAAAGAATTGCTTCAATACCAAACATTAATGCAAAATATCGTGGTGTTTTTTCAAAAATAGAAACTATAATCATAATTGTATTATATAAATGTAATGATAATAATGTAACTGAACCTGTATTTTGATTTTGACGTATTATAGTAGAGATTAGTTCATTCCTTCTTTTTGCGAAGATATATTCATTATTACTTTTTTCCAAATCATTATAACAAGATTTTTTAAAATTATTTTTAATATATTTTGCTTTTATCATAAATGCAAAACCATACCATATTGCAAATATCATAGTTAATTGGTCAATTATTCGCCATATAAAAATCGATGTCCAATGACAAAAAAATGATGAAATACCATTTAATGTCAAAAAAAAATATACTGTTCTAACATCACTGTGAACAAAATTTTTGTGATATTTTTTTAGACCACTATAACCTACATATAGAATATATAATGCACTAATACTATTAAAATATTCTGGTATTCCACGTATTTTCCCTTCGCAAAAAGGTTCAAGTACCATAAAAGGTTCCATTTGAAACAATAATTTTATTAATAATATAATTACTTTTATGTAAATATAAAAATAAAAAAAATGAAATAATGAAATATTGAAAAATTATAAATTGCCAATCCCCCAATAAAATTGATTATATAATATTTATCCATATACGCCGATCCAATGATTGGAAAGAACACGACCATCATTTATGTGATGATGGTTCTTCCCTTTGCAGTTGCAGATGATGATGACAATGATGTGAGTAATTTGGTTACAGGTATATTTGTTGGTATATGTAGTGAGTATGAAACTTGTTCATATATTATGATTTGGTTTTCTGTTGTAACTATAATTATCCTGATCTTTGGATGTATGATTGGTTGCTGGGAGTTTCCTGTACCAAGTGGACGAGATATTTGCACTGTTATGATTGGTGGTTTTATTGGTAAGGGGATTGGGAAGAAGTTTAAGTAAAATTATCACAATTAATAAATTTTAGAATTAATTGTGATAATTAATTGGGATGATTAATTGGGATATTTTTTATATTTTTTTATATTCAACACCCTATTAAAATTGAAATTCCATTTTCATTAATTAATATCTATACCCTTCGATGCAGGAACCTTCTTCTCCACTCGATCGTAGGATGAAGAAGTTTGCCGATGCCATTGCTAAGATGAATGAAGCAATGAGTGATGTAATTAGTGGAATGGAAGCAATCCCCTTCGCATTCCATCCACATCAACAAAAAAATGCATTTATAATGGGTGTTCTTAGGGACAAGGATGAATGTAATTTGTTCCAAACGATATCGAATACAATGCTGATGGAGTATGATGGGACAAAATACCAACTGTCACTTTTGGAACACGCAAAGTTGGTTGACCGATACACTGTGCGATATTTCGATTCAAATAGCAAGAAAATTACAAATGTAGAGTATCTTGTACCTCATAAGAATATACCTGAAATTAATGCAAAGTGGAAGACGTTTGCAACACCTCACGCTACTCTGGATACTCTAAATGATGTAAATACATATACTAATTGTAATGCCAATATTAGAATTATGGATATTACACAAAAAATGGATATTACACAAAAAATGGATATTACATAAAAATGGATATTACCCAAAATTGTAAATGAGAAGTAACAAATGCAAAGGCAAAGTAAATAAAATGATTTTTAAATTTTTTTATACTCCCTCTAAAATTGAATAAATACAGTAAAATATTAATGCGCGGTCATAAAATGGCGATATACCCTAGCAACGATGGCAACGATGGCAACGATATACAAGTTGTTGTTCATGATTACGCTGATTTGAGTGAGCACAGTGACTCGGAAACTGAAATTCCCGACGAGTATGAAGGTAATTCTCAACCTTCGGCAAATACCAAGGATGAAATTATTATAATTATGAACAATTTTGCAGATGCATTGGTTACTCTTGGATATTGTGGTGCTGCGGTTCCAAGTAAAGTTTTGAATGATGGAACTACTGAGTGGGTCATTCCACTAAATATTCTTGTATTGGGTTTGGAAACACTGGAAGATTATGCATCACAAATTATTGAGAGCAATATTAATGAAAACTATATAACAAATTATGTTACTAATACTCTCGATATTCGCGAGTCGTACGAGAACAACCTCACCCCAGGTGCGTGGGATTCTAACAATCATCCCACGTTGTATGCCGTATTTCTTCCCAACATCATTAAGGCACGTGATACCATCGATTCACTAATTATTCGTATGTCACACGAGTACCAAAATAATTTCACACCGTTTATGGACAATCTTAACCGTTGTATCAATACAATTTCCAACATCGTGGAAAATAATGTATAGATAAATTATATTAAAATCATTATAATTGAATTAAATAAAAACATTATTTTTAATTCAATGCTTGAATTTTTAAGCATACATACATTCCTGATTAAGATGAATTGTACCTGACATACAATATCCACACATTTCATTTTTATTTTTTTTACTTCTAGAATCAATATAATTACTACATATCATACAATAATCACTTTTTTCCGATATATTTACTGTAAATCCACATCCATTCATACATTCTTTTGATACTGATTTATCAAATTTTTTACCAGCAACAGTATAACAAGTATTTCCATCGTTCAATTGTGTTCTCAATTTCATTATTTCAGTCTCGTAACTTTTAATCAAATTTCGCATATATTCAATATCATTGAGTTGATCCTTAATTATTTTGTCTTTATTTTCACGTTCATCTCTGAGTTTGAGAACTGAATTATATAATTTATCCGTTTCATTTATCATCCAATCAAGTTTATTATTGACTGATCTTGTTTGTGTACCGTTCGAATTCGACATACTAAACACAGTACATATACTAAATATACAAAATCAATTTTATACAATATTCATTATAATTATTTACAATAACAAATATAAAGAATTATAATTAATTAGTTAATTAAAGCATCTATAGCTCAGTTGGTAGAGCGCACGGCTCTTAACCGTGTGGTCGTGGGTTCGAGCCCCACTAGATGTGTTACATTGTTACATTGTTATTTTGTTAAATTGTTAAATTATCATATTTCTTTTTTAAAAGTGCAAGAATAATCATTAAAAAGGAACTAATTGAACTGGGAAAAATAATTGTATATAATCTATTGTATACACCATATGTTAAATAGAAACAAAATCCAAAAATACTAATAAATAAAAATAGGTAACTTATATCCTTAGCACTTTTTGTTTTCCATGTTTTATATATTTGTGGTATCAGATTCAAAGTTAGAATTGCCCCACCAATATATCCTATTATATCCATAATTTTGGGTGTATCCAACAGTAATACCGACATTTAATATTGAATATTGAATAATCTTTAAATAGTCCAATTACACTGACTTAGAACAAATATCAAATAAAGTTATATACATTTAGTCGTTAATTAAATATTATGACTATAAATTTACTTCCATATTATGTAAATTTGGTTTAATTGTAAACACACCATCAATTATTGCTGCACCAATACATAAAATAAAAAGATAATTATAAGATATTTGTCGTGTTTTTAATAAATACGCTAAAAAAATAAACAACATAAATGCAAAAGCATCTTTTAGATATCCAAGAGTATACATATTAATATATACTTATATTATAATAATGGTAGATTAATGAAAAAGAACCCAGATGGATGGTTAGAATGGTTTAAAATTTTTTATCTAAAGTGTAGTATACTAAATAAATATTATAATAAACTTAAAGAATGATATGAATTAATTATTTAGATGATTAATTCAGACTATCTATGGATAGTTATTGTAGGTGGTTTTGCTGCATTTTTCGCATCGATGGGAATTGGTGCAAATGACGTAGCGAACGCATTTGCAACATCAGTTGGTTCTCGAGCACTTACAATCAAAAATGCGGTTGTAATTGCAAGTATATTCGAATGTGCGGGGGCAATTTTTATGGGTTCGCACGTTACGAATACAATTCGTAAAAGTATAGCAGATTATCAATGTTTCGAATCAAATCCAGAATTACTAATGTATGGTTGTATGTGTGTTCTTTTTGCTGTAGGTTTATGGCTATTTATAGCGTCATATTTTGAGATGCCTGTATCAACCACACATTCGTGTGTTGGAGGTATGGTTGGAATGACTATGATGACTGGTGGTGTATCGTGTGTAAATTGGTATTCAGCAAAAGATACATTTCCATATGTCGATGGTGTATTAGGAATTGTATTGTCATGGTTTATATCTCCCATTATGGCCGCTATTATATGTGGATTTATATTTTTAATGACAAGATTATTTGTTTTAAGAAAGAAAAATAGTTTCGCACGAACATTTATGTCAATACCTATATATGTAGGTTTGACACTTGTATTGAATACATTTTTTATTATATACAAGGGTGCTAAAGGATTGGGTCTTGCAAATACTCCATTCGGAATTGCGGTAGGTGTTGCTTTTGGAATAGGAGGATTTGTTGGTATAGTTATGATACCATTTCTTCCTAGACTTAAAAATCGTGTTGAGAAAAAATATGCTGAAAAAGAAAAAGAATTAGAAAAAATTACAAATCAAAATAACCATAATAACCATAATGACCATAATGACCCAAATAACGAACGTATTATTATAGATGAAATTCCACAAATACATTTAATGGCGAATAAAGAAACAAAGAATTGTTATCAGAGATTAATGAAACATATGAGAGATTCATTAAACTATAATGTTGAAAATGATATTATAGAAAGTAAAGAAGTAAGTGATATACATAATAATGCTGAAAAATTTGGACCCAAAACCGAAGAAAGTTTCAAATATCTACAAATATTTACTGCAATATGTGCATCATTCAGTCACGGAGCAAATGATGTAGCAAATGCGATAGGACCGTTTGCAGCCATATTTATGATATGGTCCAATGGTGCAATAACAAAAAAAGCAGATATGGATAATAATGCGTACTGGGTTTTAGCACTAGGTGGTTTAGGTATTGTATTTGGTCTTATTTTATATGGTTACAAAATTATTCGTGCTATTGGTGTGAAAATTTGTAAAATTACGCCGTCTCGTGGGTTTGCAATTGAATTAGGAACAGCAACAGTTATTATTCTAGGTAGTCGTCTAGGAATACCTTTATCCACAACTCATTGTCAAATAGGTGGAACAATGGGAGTTGCATCTTTGGAAGATTTTAGAAAATGTAGCGGAATAAATTGGAAAGTTATAGGAAAATCGTTTTTGGGATGGTTTTTAACTTTGATTATTGTAGGTGGAACAACAGCATTATTTGTTGCTATGGGTATTTATGCTCCTACTGTTGTATCGAATTAGATAAATTTATGATGTATATCTAAAGTATATAATATTGTCTGTATTATATAATAATTTTTTATCTTCTATCCAATGAAATAAGGATGAACCCGCCGCATAATTAGGTCCAAATGGATTTACTTCAATAAAATATGGTTCGTTATCAATAAAACTCAAATCAATCGTATATGAATTTAAATAATTTAATTTGGATTCTAGGTAATTTTTATAATAATCTTTTATTTTGTCGATTATATTATAAAATTCTGATTTAGTATAAGTATTTAATATATCATTTGATATGTATATATGTTGTTGTGATATTCCTGTAATTTTGTTATTGAAAACAAATATGCGAAACTCGAGGAAATATGATAAATTATCTATCCAATTAAATAAATATATCTTACAATCTTTATTATGATGCAGACAAGAATGGTAATATGGAGTAGACATTATTGATTCTACTATCTGTTGCATTGATGTATATGGTCCTACTCCGTGTAATCCATATTTTAGACTTACTTCTTCTGAACGAACAAAATATTTATAATTGTTCGAGTTAGACGGCAATAATTTACTATAATTGTTTATAAAATCATTGACTTCATCATCATATATATTTGAAAATTTTCTATTTAATTGATACAATTTCTGTGCTTTTAATAACCATTCAACATCGCATTTTGATATAGTAAATGTATCATATTTTCTATTAAATTTGTGTATCCAATTATTTAAATTACATAAATTATTTTTCATATCATAATCCAGTGGTTTTGGTTTAATATTTTCAATATTAAATTTTATTTGATCATTTTTTGTTACATAACTACTATCGAATTTTTCGATAACATACATAAAATATATTTTATATTACATAATATACTTAAATAAAAATTTATATTAAATAATAATTAATTAATATAATATACGATGTATATCAGTTGACACAAAAACTCAACCCGATTATTAAAGATTATGTAGATATGAAAAGGGATATTGAAATAAAAAAATATAAAATTGAATATAATAATTTTTATGTGTATCAGATGGATACAGATAAAAAGATTTCAAATTATTTACCAAAACTCAACCCTACTATTTTAGTATATGATAAAGCCAAACGTGATTATGACAATGCAAAATTGGAATATTTTAGAGCAAAAAAAGAATTTATGAAAATAGCCCCAAAATATGAAGAATTACGTGCACATCCCAATATTAATAAGGCTCTTCGTAATTATGCAAAGTTTAATCATAAACCAGTTGAAACTGTTAGTATAATGGATTTAGAAGTTAGTTCCGCAGGAGTTATAGGATGGGCAGAAGCATACGTTGAAGATTAAATCTATTATGATAATATTATGGTAAATAATCAAATTTCATTAACACTTTAAATTACTTATTTTTGTTTTTTATATTTTGGTTTCTCAAACCTAAATATATAACCATACTTATCGTTAACCACATTAAAACCACAATATTTAATACAGGGTCCTCTTCATCTCTATATGCCCAATTAAATCGAAGTGTATTTAAATATAATACAAATGTTAAAAGTGCAATTACGCCACCCACCATTCCATTGCGTAATTCTTTGTACTTCATCATTATTTGAAATTCATCCAATTTGTTAATAACAAACTCAATTATAGTTAGATTTATAATTGAATCTATTATTGCAACAACAACAAATCTTAAGAAGAATTTTTGGAAAAAACTTTTTAATAACCACTTTAATCTTGTTATTATATCTGAATATGGAACAGAACCAAAGAAATTTTCTATACCATTATATTTACTCAGTCGGAATTTTTCTTTAGCGAATATTATATCTAAACAGTAACCAAATATATTTCCAAATAGAGTTAAAAATAAAAATGTACTTGTAATTGGTTCAATTCCACTTTTAATCGATAATGTATTAAAAATATTTGCAGAAGCACCAGAAATTACCGAAGTACCTATACCTCTTATTTGTTCACCTTGTAAAAGATTTTTAACTGTTAATATACTATGTTTGATAGACATTTATAATAATAAAATAAATTTTTTTTACTAAAGTATCATCCCATTCAAAATTGAAAATTTAAAGAAGTTACAAATAACCACGTCTATGGTGATGACTGGAATGACTGGAATGACTGGAACGACTGGAACGAAGGAGTATTTGAAAATGGTCGCTGAAATTGTTGAAATTGTTCAAAATGCCGTAACAGATTCGAAGAGTCGGATTGGATTTCTTAGGAAAATTGATGTATACAATAACGACCCTACATATTTTATCACGTGTCCGGAGGGAAATAATTCGCGCAGGGGAAATATACTATTGGAGTTTTCCAACGATTCGGGATGTGAGGCACCACCGTATCAAATATACACAAAATTGGGGAACATTCGTTTGGGGTGGGGATCATACTTCCGAACCGAAGGGTGTGCCGAGGTGTTTTGTAACCTAAATAAATGCCTAAATTTGGAGAAAGTGGTTGATGCGAATATGTGTATATGGGAAGGAAATGGAACCATCTATGAAATTACGAACCCTACGTATTCGACAAAGTCCTACTCAAGTCTCGACTTTGACGATATGTCGTATGCCGACAAATGTGATATGTGGCGAAAACTTATTACGCAAACATAGTAGACGAAGGTATAAATTAAATTTGTATATTTTTATTTTAATAAATGCGGAATATATTTTTATATTAAATGCCTTATAATATAAAATGGTATCGTTTATATTTATTGGTAGCGATCACGCTGGATTTGGTATGAAATCCGCAGTAATTGAATGGATAAAGGGTGAATATTCATTTGAATACAAAAAATCACATAACATAGATTTGGTAATATCTGATGAAGGTACATATAGTAAAAATAGTTGTGATTACCCCGATTTTGCTCACTCTGTATGTAAATTAGTAATAGAATACAATAAATTATCAAATCCATCACAACCAGAAAATGACGCAATAGGTATAGTTATATGTGGAACTGGTATAGGAATGTCAATTGTGTGTAATAGATATCAAAATATAAGATGTGCATTATGTCATAATACCGAACTTGCAATTATGACTAGAAAACATAATGATGCAAATGTATTATCATTGGGTGCAAGAGTAACGGATATCGAAACTACAATCGAAATAATAAAAAGTTTTATAGAGACTAAATTCGATGGTGGGAGACATTCTACACGTGTCTCTAAAATTAATACCCCATATACAAATTCGTTTCCAAGTATTCATTAAATCAAAGCACGTTGTAATTAGTATTTATTTCAGTTATCAAATATATATATCTTATTATTCCTAATTAAAATTGAAAATATTTTAAAGTCGAGTGTATTGCTTTAAGTGCATCAAACAATGCAAAAAATTTGGAACATTGCTGAGCAAAAACCCGCGGGAGATGAATGGTGGAATACTGTTTCTCGAATAAATTTGTTTAAATATACATCTGGTGAAGATTTTATTCGTCAATACCGAGACAACTTGAATTGGGTGTATGTATCACAGCACTGTAAAATGCCTATAGATTTTATCCGTGAGCATTCTGATTTCATTGATTGGGAGGTGGTGTCTAAGTGGCAAAAATTGGATAGTGACTTCATTAGGGAGTTTAGTGAAAAAATTGAGTGGTTTAATATAACGTTGTCTCAAAAGCTGGACCAGAGCATCATCCGCGAATTTGTAAATAAGGTATCTTGGAGAGGGGTATGTGGAAGGCAATGTATGGATACTGAGTTTATCCGAGAATTCAAAGATTACATTAATTGGTATGAAATATCATTCAACCAAAAATTGGACGAAGACTTCATCCGAGAGTTTAAAGATAGTGTGAATTGGTACAGTATATTCTTGTGCCAAAAACTGTCAGCATCATTTATTGAGGAGTTTGAAGACAGAATCACATCTTTTGAGTTGGGATACTGGGCTGGCGTGGTGAACTACAGTATAAAAACTCCTTTAAATTTAAATGATATTAATGAAAGAATTCGTGCAGAGAAAGATATAAAAATTAAAAAAAATATGATTGAAGAAAAAAAAGTACTTAGAAAAAATTCTATACACAGCGCTTCGAAATGGTATATTCGACACGAGAATACAGATAGAATATTGGTGAAAAATTATAAAAAGTTATCCGACAGACTTAAAGTAGTTATCGACATGCGGATTAACTCTACTAAAAAAATACAGCGGTGGTGGATGAAACTGGCATACACTCCTATTACTGGGTGTATGTACAAAAAAGCAATGACACATTTTGAGAGAAATTGTGTTGTGTATTCGATTTAATTATTAAAAATGTTATTATTTACCAATCACGTATACAATTTCGTTTCCAAGTATTCATTAAATCAACGCACTATTTCCAATTAAAAAGTTTTTAATTTGTTTTTCACTTTTTATATTTTAAGTATTTATCTACATAAACCGCTTTATATCTGTGGTTACTGAATCGTCAGTAATGTACGCACCCCACTTCCACGAGACTGTAGAATCACTCATATATGCACACTCTCTCACCATATTGTCAAGTGTACTTTTAATTTCAATCATCATTTTGTATGCATTGTCCGCAGACAATGTTTTCTCGTTCCAATGCCAATTGTTCACAATTTCATCCAAACGCTTAAGAGGAATCAATTTGATATTAGCAGCGTTTATATATGCAACACCTACACACCCCCCGATTGATATAGTTTTGTATGCTGGATTGTGCGTTCGCAACTCCACAGTAATACTGTCACGTGCATCATAACGCCCAAGGTCAGAATTGTGGGTGCAATTATTTGCCTCACAAGTAGCGAAGCGTGTGAACCACGGCGAAGTTTTCTTGGTGAGGTTAAACCCCAACTTTTTTGCACACTCATCACAGAGTACCACACCGATTGTAGTGATTTGGTTTGTTCTCACCCTCACATAGACTTTCTCTGGAGGACTGTCAGTGCTAGGCGCGAATGCCATTGTAAGCTTCAATGCCAACATCTATATACTTTTGGAAATGTTTCAATTTTGGAAATATATATTACACCCCAATATAAAAAATGTTTTGGTAATTTGATGTCTATTAGGAATGTAAATTTCAATGAAAGTAAGTGCCAAACGAATTTTCCAACTTCATATTCTCAACCTTCTTTTCAAGTTCAAGGATTTTCTGTCGTGCGACAAACAGTTCATCTTCCACGGCAAACACGGATGTCTCCGGTCGCACCTCCGTACTCTTCCAGTGAGGTCCCTTTGCCAATGATGGCGAGGGTGTTGCTTGGTGGGCAGTCTGTCGCCCATCGCAACACCACTGAACCCCCAGAGGGTGGGTTTCATCGAACACACAAGCACAAAACACTCTCATACAATTCCCCGAGTGTATGCACCGCGCGTTTCCACAAGAGTGTTGATACATTTGTCACACAAGAAGATATTAACCAAAAAATTCAATTTTCAGTGCGGGGATTTTATCAAGTAATACAATAAAAATTTATTAATTACTATTTTCACACTTGTGACCTACGCACGTACCCCCTCCTTGTAGAGGAAGCAACACGAACCGTGGCAGAACCACAACTTATCGACAGTGGTTCCTACCTTGACTTCCCAAAATGCAGGCGTCATAGTTGAAACAACGCCCTCGATGTCCCCAGCGTTCCTACATCCACAGTAGGTACACTCGAACTTATCATTCGGTGCCCGAGAAGGAACGCGATGCGGTTGGTGGTAACCACGAACTGGACCCTTCCAGTCCTTCGAGTACTGGTTCTTCGGGTGCATACTCTCGTACGTGTCACTGATCATCGTCCGACGCGATATTCATTCTAATATCATTCTTCAATTTTTGGGGGGGGGTTAAAAAAAGATATTCAAACAAAGTTTTATGATATCAATACAAAATTGAATATAAATAAAAATCATTATTTGTGTAGGTTGAACCTTCAGATGCGAATGAACTCTATCTCATATGAGGCAGAGTATTATAAGGGTATTCAAAATATGTATACTCGATGTGAGTATGAGGATATGTTGCGTAAAAGTAAGAATTCATCGCAACAGATCCAGCATACAATGAAATGCTGGGATTATTGGACCAAGCAACTCAGTAGAATGCACTAAAATAATCTTGCTAAATTGTCCCTTTAAAATTGAACCATCACATTGATATAATGTGTGCACCAATGTTCAGTGCATTGTTTGACTTGGGAGATGCGGCCGATGCTATCCGAAATGGTGCACCGATTACTGAAGTTCATCGGGAAATGTACCTTGCAGTTACTGCACAACCACCCAAACTGAATTTTGTCACTTCCAACGAACAGAATAACGAAAATGATAAATCACGTTCCACCTAAGTTTAGTGAATTCAAATAAAAAATTCGTAATTTTTTGGTAATTTACCACAGTTACTTCTTCGACTTGATAATTTTCGTACCATTCCACTCCCCAACACACACCCCCTTCTGATAGGCGGTGTTGTCCGAGGACTTAATCTGGTATGTCTTCTTCTTATACGTCACCTCGGTGAAGACCTCCTCCTCCTCCTCTTCCTCATCCTCCGCCTCCTCCTCCACCTCCGCCTCCTCCTCC
>Ga0209362_1000183_pt1 | contig 59006 bp, 58 predicted proteins | sample SaaInlV_165m_DNA_FD_184680 | JGI IMG/M metagenome (GOLD analysis project Ga0209362, IMG submission 184680) | Marine microbial communities from expanding oxygen minimum zones in the Saanich Inlet - Saanich Inlet SI037_S3LV_110m_DNA (SPAdes)... | ecosystem: Environmental > Aquatic > Marine >... | reverse complement strand
CTCCCTTGGAGAGACAGAAAAGTCGCATATCTTGAAATGATTGGAAAAGCACCATATGATGCAGTTCTAATTGCCGCAGCCGATAAAGTTGCAAATGCTCGTGATATGGTTACTGATTACCAAGTGATTGGTGAGGAGTTGTGGAATATATTCAATGCTGATAAAGAAAATCAGTTTTGGTATTACACCACTTTAATTAGCATATTTGAGATAAGAAGCATTCCACCAGGAATGATACTTGAATTGAAGGATGCCTTGCGTATTCTCCATAACGAATATGTATAAATAGAGTTGTAGCATCGTTATAGTGTTACAGGTACTTAATTTCCAATAATTACACAAGGAGATTTTAATCAATGGGTATGAATAAATGTTGTTATAAATGGATGTTTATGATGACAATGATTGGTATTTTATTTGGTAGGTACGTCTGCACGTAGGTGCAAATATAACGTATTAATGAGGTTATAACAGCGTAAATTTAATTTACTAGTTATTTAAGACACGGGTGCAAATCCCGTCACCTCCACCATAAGAATCCTTGTTTTAGTATGCCTGTCCGACAAGTACAGCGTCCGGGCCACGTATGACTACTTTAATGAGGATTTTTATGATGGGGGTGTACTAGGATTCGATTAGATAGTGTGGTAAATTATTCGCTCGACAACGTATACAAATGTCGCAAACTTTGTATAAATAAATGTAACTGTAGATTCAGAGACATACGCACTAGCCGCATAAGGGCTAGTTGAGGATTTCAGAGGGGTTACCTTATAACAAAATAACCCCTCACAGAATTAAAAAACCGTGGTAGGTTCAGAGATGTGTAAGTGGCCGTGACTGTAGAAGTATTAAAAGAGACAGCATAGATAGTCCAACATTTCGAGAAAAGGGGTCACCTAGTCTGATTTGTCAAAATCTTTCCCCCGACTGGTTGTTTGCGGTGCAACCAAAAGATTAACATCTGAGATGCCTTCGGGACTTAGAAGTTGATACTAGACGTAGTTCTTTCGAGGCTACATATTTTAATCTTGCTCATTGAGGAGACAATTATGACAAGGCAACAACTCACTACCCCACAAGGGTTTTTCGACCCGTGGACACACCAATCCTTCGGACTTGACAATATCTTTCAAGCGATGGAACAATTCAATCACCAACCCAATCAGAAGTACCCTCCGTACAATATCGTGAAAACCGATACAACTTATGTATTAGAGTTTGCTCTTGCTGGATGGAAGATGGATGAACTATCCGCAGTTCTTGAAAAGAACGTATTGACTGTATCTGGTAAAAAGCCAGAAGATGAAAGTACAGAAGATGTGATTCATAGGGGAATTGCAAATCGCAGTTTCCGAAGCCAATTTACTATCGGTGACAGCGTTCAAATTAAAGATGCTGACCTTACTGATGGTCTATTGACAATCAATATGGACATTGTGATTCCGGAAGAAGATAAGCCTAGGACTATTAATATTAATGGTGCTAGTTAAATTATTAACTGAAGGACATTTATACTATGATTGTACTATTTCTTACTACGGTACTCTTCGGATTTGCTAATCAAGAGGCTTTGAATACGTTCAAAGCAGAACAGGATGCTGGTGCAGAATGGCACTACGTGGGTAAAACCGTTCCTGACCCTCAAGCGAAGTCTATTCGATGGGACGGTCACATCTACTACAAACTTAAAAAGCCAGTAGAGAAGACCGAAGAAGTGAAGTAAATTGAAGTAGGTTTACTAGAAGTTTAAAGGGGCCCAGAACGGGCCCCTTTTTTATGGGTTAATCAAAGGGATTCCAAAACTTTTTTTTTGACTTAGGCTCTGTAATTTCTTTCTTAGTTTCTGGTATGATGATATCGGGGTCTATCGTTTTTTTAGTGACATCTTCTATAAGAATTATCTTACAAGAATATATCTTTCCATTCAAGTTGTGGCACTTGAATACTGTTTCCGTTTCTGAATAATTGTGATGAGTTTCTACGTGTTTGTCGATTAGTCCTTGGAAATTGAATGACTTATGAAGTGTCATATGTGCATCTGAATCTCCGACTGTAATTGAATTATCTGGTAGTTTGGTGACTACAACCTTTGTATTATCCAATATTACATCTTTATTTACTGGATTAATATCCACAACCTGTATATCAGGCGCTTTGAACGCCTTGCCAGCAATCATAGAACACGCTGTAATTGTAGAGGCTAGTGTTAATACTAGCATTCCATAGAATACAGACTTGTTAAACCAAGTCGATTCTGGTTCAACCACCTTCTTCTTTCGTGTACTTGTTCGCTTCGTTACTGTCGCTTTTGCCATTATCTTCTTTCCTTATTGGAGTAAAAATTTGATTTCTCAAAAGTTTACGTTTTTTTCGTCTTTGCTTCTGCCTTGCCTGTTTACTCAATTAGATTCCTTTTAAATGAATTACTGTTCCTATTACAACTGCTATTATTAAGATTAAAGAGAGCATCACTTTTGATGCCAATATCACATTTTCTTCAAGTTCTTTGGCTTTTTTATTCCTCAGTCGTATCTTTTCTTTCTCTGCTTCTCTTAAATCTCTAGTATACTGTACCTTAAAGGCAACAAAATCTTGATAACCGTGAAGTCTTTGTTTGTTTAACATCCACTTCAAATCTTCCTCTTGTCTAACCAAGGCCTCTTTGGCTTGAAAGGCTTCTAATACATCACCTTTGCCTGAATTGGCCTGTTTCTGTATTTCTTTCTCGGCACCAAAATACTTCGCTAATGCCCCACCTGCTTCACCAATTTCTTTGCCATTTTCAAGAGTGGTCTTTATTACCTTGAAAGCCGCATTGGCTATTGCTAATTCCGCCAGCATATATCATATCTCTTAATTTCATTTTCCATCCCACTTGAGGTCACGTTTTCTATGACCGTTCCAAGCAACGAAACCACCTAGCCTTAGTGTGTAATAGGCAAGAAAATTTAATACATAGAATCCATTAACTTTGATGTTAATGTCTCTAAATGTCTCATCCATCCACTTTTGGTCTTTCTGACCTATAGTAGGCTCTGGGCTACCAGACTTGGTTGGATTACTTGTACTGTAGCGAAGAGTTTCATATTTGTATCCATAGTCGTGGACTAGGCCTCCAATAAGAAGAACCCCTACAGGTGACAACCAACTCCGGAGAAATTTAGGGATTGAAGCACCGTCAAATATGAATCCTTTAGGGATGATATACAAACGTCTATCAATCTTGTACGTGAAGTCTTTAGTCAATTCCCATTTACGAGTGCCAGTAAGCCACATCCAAATCGCTCCAAAGAACCCTTTGCCTGCGGTTTCAATTAGAATAGGCTTCATTTCAGGCATTCCATCTGTTACCTTAAAATTGATGCCCTTATGATTTCCTTCAAATTTGTTGAAGATAAACCTCAAAGCAAAAGCAACTATTATTATAACCGCTACTACTGTAAATTGCCAATACTGTATCATTATTTCTTGCATACTCTTACCTCTCCATTATTATAAACTTTTGCCGTCTTCTCTGGATAAACTGTCTATAAACGCCTTTCCAAACGCTTTATCTTTAATATTCACTTTTGGTCCCATACAACTATCAATACTAGGGTGCCAACTCTTTGGACATCCTTCAAATGATGCGTGACACAACAAGAAAATCCCAACACTCATACTCGGGATGAGAACCCATAAAATGGTTTTCATCCTCTTCTTTAAGAATTCGTTCATCGTTGTCGTTGAACCGCCGCTGTACCAAAATAGAATCCTAAGACGTTCATTATTGCATAAGGTAGCCAATCTGGTGTAACTACTCCGCCTAATTGCTTCCACTCATTAGTATTCCAAGTGAAATCAAAGAACCACAACTTAAATCCGTGTGTTATTTCAGTTAACACGTTAGTATTCTCGTGGAATAACACTGGTGCTACTAGTATGAAGCCAGCCATTGCCATTAAACACACTACAATGAACTTACGAGCCCACTTAGCGGAAGGTGTCTGCATCTTAGCGGCACGCCTTGCTCCCTTCTCATTCTGTTGGAGCAATGATAGAGTTTGAGCATTTCGTTCTGCCTCATCCTGTCTCTTGTCCGCAGACATTTTCATAATTCCACCTAGAATCGTGGACAACAGCATTGATATGACTTCTAATGGTATTCCAAACATAATTTTATCCTTTATTAACACAACTATTTATACTGAGAATACGATTTTTTATAATCTAGTATAATAGACTGAACCTATGATTACTCCGATAACACACAAGATAATACTGAAGGATGCCCCAATGAACTTCAATTGTTCCATTTGTTCTTTGGCTTCTTTAGCCTTTCGGCGTCTGACTTCTTTCTCGTGTTCCTTTTGTTCTTGGATGCGCCTGGCACGTTCTGTTACGATTTCACGCCACGTATCAGGGCCGAATCTTAGATTTATCATATGAGAAATCTCTTGTATCTGTTCGGCTGCCAACTTTGCATCGATAGTTTCTCTGGCTATATGAGTGGTATCGAATTGTTCCCGAATACCCATTCCTCTGCTAGAGGACTTCTTATTTACTTCATCTCTTCCGTTCAGAAGATTATCTACGGCACCTGCGATATCTCCGATATCTTTACAAGTGCTTATATTATCCTTGATGAATGATACACTGGCTTTAACCAGTGCAATTCCCGCAAGTATCTCTGCTACTGGCATTCCATCGCCTCCTCTACTTCTACTACTATTTATCAAAAGAAAGTGCTTAAAAGGGGTTGACAAGCATATATCTTTAGTGTATAATAGTAACTATGATTAGATAAATATAAGGATGAAAGGATGAATATGGTAATTGAGATTTTAGGCTACATTTTATTAACATTTGGTGGTATCGGACTAGGTGCTATGTTTCTCTCTATATTCTTTAGACGAGACAACGACAAGATGAATAATAATCCATCGGATAATCGCTGGAGAAAATTCTAAATGAGAAATATTCTTAAAATAATCTGGTGGCCCTTTAAACAGATGATTGCTATCATCTCTTGGTTGACAGGAGGATGGGCAAAGAATCTAGCGAATCGTTATAAGTTGATGGAGAAAGCAGAGAACTCTCGCATTCGTGCGTGGGCTGATTCCCTCACTGGATGGAAATACTGGGCGTGGAACATATGTGTCGGTATTGTGATAATATGTGTCGCTGAATATTTACTTAATTTATTGGGTCAAACGATGTTACCGTGGAGAATGTTTTAGTTATGGACCATAATGCAGATTTTAGATATGACCTTGAATGGGGTCAGGTAGGAGAAAATACGGTTGCTGATATTGTGGCTGGTGATAAGACTGAGGTCAAATCCGAACGAGATATCTGGGTAAGAACTGGAAATCACTTCGTTGAAACTGAATCTAGAGGTCATCCGTCAGGTATTTGTGTAACACAAGCGAAATATTGGTCAATCAATTTCTATAAGGAAGACAAGTTAATGTTTAATATTACAATGACTGTCGATAACCTTAAAGCAATTGTGTATGAGCATCGAAAGAATAAGGTGCGAGGTGGTGACGATGATACGTCAAAAGGAGTATTAGTTCCGATTAACTCACTTATAAAGATTCACGATTATCTCTGAAAGGATTATCTATGAAAGTCGATATAGGGTATGATGCAAGTGATAAGATTCTAGTAGAAGCATTAAAAGAACAATATAGTGATATTAGTAGGATGTTAGAACAACGAGATGTTGGTACATCAAAAGATAATTATGGTATGTTCCATCACAATAAGAAAAAAGATATTGTTGCAATGAAAAAACTACTGAAATCATTTGAAGAGGTTTTAAGATACAATATGCTGGAAGAAGATTTAGATTTGTTTTTGGCTCACTTAAAAATGACACATATCATATGAAACAGCCCATTGGTAAAGATTTCAATTTAGAAACAGATAAAATGCCCTTCTCAAGGGTCCTTACTAATCCGATGGCTATTCAGACGTTTAGATTGATGACGTTACGCAAAGGATTAATTGCAGAGGTTGGTGGAACACAACTAACGTCTGGACGAAGTTGCTATGCAATTGTCAGAGATGAATTCGACCTTAGAGGGAATAGGGAGCGAGTCCTTGAGCAATTCGATGCGATTGTTGATGAGTATATCATTGAATTAAATATGGGACGAATGGATGATAGGGGGACATTTGGATGAGTACAGAAATAGCCACATTAATTATGCAGGTATGTGCCTTTGGAATAGCCGTGGTCGTTCTTGTTGAAATAATACACAATAACCACAAATAAAGGGTTGACAACCCATTAAAGTGTGTTATAATATATACAACTTTAAATTTATTCAAGGAGATTGTGGATATGTTGACTAAAATGGAAACTAAGTTAAAAGAAGAAGTCCGAGTGTTTATGCAGAATAGGAACATCACTCCAGAAGAGATTGAAGTTCTTAAAGAAAATGACCGTTTTACTAAGTTGCCCTATATGGCTCCTTGGGAAGACCCAGATGTTGAACAAGGCAAATGGTAGAAAGGAAAATATGAGCGAAGATAAGCCAGTAGGAGCAGAAAAGATAGAGCCAGAGGTAGCAGAAATGATTGCTGATGCCGAGGATGAGATGAAGAAGTTGAAAGCCGAGATTGCTCGACTTGAAAATATTGTCAAAAATTTCAAGAAAATGCACTCAGGTTGGAAGAATTATAAATCTCAACTCGGTCTGGCAGATGACCAATAATATTGATGACCCAGGAAAACTCGAATTATCACTTAGAATATTGGGTAACGAGATTATTGGATTTAAAATGATGGTAGATGATTTCAAGATGAAATGGATGCTATTAGGTATTATGGCGTTGGCCGTGATAGCGTATATAATGGTCACGTTTGGCCCACAAATAATGGAGACATTCAGTGGCCAGATGTGAATGCGAACAGTTCGCATTGGATAATAACTAAATAGTAGGTAAAAAGCATACAATCATAAAGGAATCAGAATGGAAACAGGTTTAGAAGTCGGTGTTATAGCACCATTTATTTCGTCATTAATCATAATTCTTAGGGAAGGATTTGAGGCAATGCTTATCGTCACGTTGATATTTGCATACCTCAAGAAATTCGATTCTATGGATAAAGCACGATTTGTATGGGCAGGTATTGCCGCAGGTATCGTTGGTAGTTTAGCGATTGCCTTATGCTTCTCTTATATAGCAGGATTAACTCACGCCCACGAAGAAATTTTTGAGGGTGTAACAATGCTTTTAGCGGCTGGTATGATAACATATGTGGCATTTTGGTGTCACGGTGCCCAGTCTCATTTTGATGCTGATATTGTTAAAACACTAACATTTGGTACATCCTTAGCACTTAGTGCCACTGTATGTTTGGCTATACTACGAGAAGGATTTGAGGTTGTGATATTTTACGCAGGCTTGTTCGCAAGTAGTATCGGTGACCAATTATCAATTGTTGCAGGTGCAGTAGTGGGGCTAAATTTACTAGTAGTTCTATGGTTTGCTATGGACAAAATAGCCGCTAAGATACCAACTTATCAGTTTTTTCAGTACAGTAAGTATTTTTTAGGTGCGTTGGCGATATATTTCGCAATCAACGGATTTCACGAATTAGTAGAAGGACTTGAATCAATTCATTAATTGGAGATTATATTATGTCGATTATTATTGGGCTTATTACCGCAGTAGCATTAACATTTCACGTTCAGCCGACTTGGTTTGAAGATGGTCAACACACTATCGCATCACACCATTCTAGTCTGGAAGAGTGTCAAACTGCAAAGAATAATTCATTTTCATACACAGACGGAGAACTTGTTAAGAACGGTGATACAGGAGTTTGTGTAAATAGTCTACGAGAAGGCGAACAAGCAAATGCCGTAGATTTGTATCTACTCAATGATGCCATATCAGGCAAGTTAATTGATATGACTTGGGTAGAATGTGATTACTGGGCAGGTTGTTATTTTGGAACCTACAAAGCCGAGAAATCAGATGTTGTTGGATAGTTATTTTCGGGGGAGTTTACTCCCCCTCACCTTTACCAAAGGAGATACTATGTTCGGAGAGGGTATGTTGGACCCAGCCGATGTTGCAGAAGCAATGAATCGAGATTTCTTAATGATATATTGCCCAGAATGTTCACAACGAGTAGAATTTGCAATTACACACCCAACGGCAGATGGAAGTCATTACCAAGTGATTAATCTTCCTGATAGAATTGCTGATGTGATGCAATGGAATCCTAAAGATATAGTATGTGCTACTTGTGCCAACACTTTAAAGATTGAAAGACGGTTACAAAGTAAACGTCCTATGGAGATGCACATAAGTGTAGATGCACAAGTGGTCGAAAGGAAGTACCACGAATTGTAAACTTTAACCGGAATAGGAGATGAAAACAATACATAGGCGACAAGGTGAAGATATTATAATTGAAGGAGATGATACAAATTTTGATGCTTATATTATATTATCAGGTGAAGTAAAAGTTCATAAAAATGGTCAGTTTATAACAACTCTCGGAGAAAACAGTTTGTTTGGCGAGATAGGGTTAGTAGACCAAAGACCAAGAACCGCTACTTGTACAGCCAGTTCTAAGACTGTCACGTTAGGTGTAGTCACTAGAACTAACTATGCTAGAATATTGAAACATAGGCCAGAAGCACTTAATCCTATATTGAAACTAGCAGTTGAGCGTTTACGTACCACGTTGGATTTGACTATGAGGAAACAAGTTGTCAAAAGAAAAAGTGTGAAGAAGACGAAGAAAGATGTGACAAACAAACGAAGCCAATTACCAATAAAGGATAATAATAATGGAAGAACCAGTGATGAATAAACAGAGTGCGAGATTTTTTGAACTCCTCGATTCCATAAAGGAATTACACGATAAGAAGAGACACGATTATGGTGCTAATGAAGACGTATTCGCCAACTTTCGTTTATCTGAACTATCTGGTATTCCCGCTTGGCAAGGCTCAGTAGTCCGTATGGGTGATAAGTATGCTCGAATGAGTAACTTCATTAAGAAAGGTGAGTTCAAATTCAAAGAGGAATCTATTAAAGATACTCTTCAGGATATGGCAATCTATTCTTTAATTACTCTGATTCTATTTGAAGAAGCCGAATACGAGAAGTCGATTCGAGAGGATATCAATCGAGATTGTGACTTGTCCGATGATTCTCCACCAGACCTAAGTTATCCGAGTGCTGACCCAATGACTGATGCAATTAAGACACATCTAACAGCAGTTCAAGAGGGTATGGATAAATTTGATTATTCTGACCGTCTTGATACGCCTAGAGAAGTGAATTATCGAGGACAATCTGGATATACAAAAGCAATTAAGTCGCAACAAGCAGATTAGCGTAGTATGGTTTTTGAAGATATAAAGGTAGCAATTGTGCAGGGATTAATCGTCTTAATCCCCGCATATACAGTAGCATATTATACCGATAAAATGGTATGGACAATCCCAATGCTTGCCGCAAGTAGTTTTTTTGCCGCTTCAATTAAGAAGCAACCTCTTAACCGTAAAATCGATGAAGAGGGACATAAAGAAGGAGTTACGCACGACCCAACTGAGGACGGTTAATGGCAACTATTCAAATATGACCGAGTCTGAAAAGTACAAAATCATAGATATAATGAGTAGACCAATAAGAAGGAGAAAAACGATGGATAGATTTACAAAATTTATTGAAGAAATACTGGATGAACAAGCAGTATTAAGTGTGAAGAAGGCAGTACCGAAAGCGGCACCAATATTGAAGAAACTCGCCAATGGAGTCTATGGACAGAAAATTAAAAATCTAGATGTTGATGAGCGAATCGAACTGTCTAGAGCCCTCGAAGTATTGATGAAAATACTTGAAAAATAATTGAAAAAAGACTTGACAAGACCCTAATTTCCGTGTATAATAGTAGTATTATGACAATGAAAAGTGAGGTTAAGTTATGAGATTGATGATTGAAAACTGGTTAGTTGGTTCGTTAGTTGTTCTTAATTTAATTATATGGGGTGTTTTAGTATGATAATTACAAAGCAAAATCGAGAGAGCCATCTACGCTCAAAGAACCGTTTTTATGTTGCTGGTTGGGTTGCCGCTGAATTTGATGAAAAACCGCAAGTTAAGCCTGACGGTTTTGAGCAACAAGCCGCTGTAGATGAAATGCACTTTGACTATATGGAGGGATTTAATGAATGTCGCAGAAATGCACATCGATTAACTCTTCCTCCTTTTTCTGTTGCTCCGGAGAGTATCAATGGTTAGTATAGGGAATCAACTTTTCCACGCCATTGAACGTGATGACCACATATTCTATATCAATGAAGCAGATGTCCCACACTTGTGGAATGAAAAAGAGTGTAATGTCGAAGCACTATTGAACTTGAGTACATATGCGTTTGAGGTTATTAAAGCACCTCACGGGTGGACACACGAGCATATGACGATTAAGTCAAGCGGCAGGGTATTGCAGAATATTAAATATGACTTTAAACCTATGGATGTTCCGTCTGTAGGATAAATCTTAAAATAAGGCAGATATGAAACAGTTCTTAAAAGACCCAGATAAGGGTAACGCCACGTTATTCTTTGTGATTTTCCTGATTGGGATGATTGCGTTTTGGAGTCAAGAAACGTCAGGAAACGATAAGTTTTCTAACTTTACGAACCCAAGCGCCATCCCACTTGAGGTCGAATATATCGAGACTGTAGATGTGCCCTTCTCACGTTGTACCTGTGATGGAGCCATTTATTGTCTGACAGATGAAGAATATACGATTGTGATGGCCCAACTGGCTGGACGGAATGAGGTCATAAAAAGTCATAAAAAAGGTGAAAATAAATGAAAAAAGGGTTGACAAGCCCTTCATTCTTTGCTATAATATACGTATAAATTAAATAAGAGGATATATTATGACAAACCAACTTCAAGCCGATATGACTCCCCAAGTTAATGACTTGGTAGAAAACATCAAAACCGACTATTATCGCTGGACTAAGCAGAGTTCGGGTTCATCACCTGCTGGTGAACTTGGCTCAATCAATCAGAAAATGATTGGTGAGTTCAACGAAGGAATCGACTACAAAGTCGGCAAAAAGTACGTTAAAGTGATGACCCAGAATTCTGTTTGGGGATTCGTTGTTAATGTCGATGATGACAAGATGTTCCGCAAAGGTGACATTTTGAAAGCCGCAGGATATAATGCTCCTGCCCGTAACAAACCCCGTGGAAACATTCTTGATGGTGGCTACCAGATTCGCTGGACTGGCCCTTTATATCTGTAGGAGATATTTTGCTTGACATTCCTCAAAACTCGTGTATAATGTACACTATGAATCGAACTAATGAGGTTGAATTTATGACAGATGACCTGCCTGAAGGTGAAGTAAAGAGAAGGTTGCAGTTGCTAAAAACAAAATGTGTAGGACGACCACTATTTGCTGACGAATATCAGGCGTATTTTCAAGAGCAATTTCTTGAATTTGGTATTGAAGTTTCAACCTACCCATATGGCAATGAAATTGGTAAAAATCAAATCACAGCCAATGGGTATTTTTGTTCTCAGGACCTCGAAGAAGAAGAGGATACAGATATCGAGTTGGTATTGGTGTTAAACTCTGAAGACCAAACAATCACTATAAATAATAGTGACTGGGACTTCTTGGAGCACCAAGTCAGGCAAACCCTAGAACACGAAATGATTCATAGAGAGCAGGCAACACAACGCCTCGGAACAGATATTATGCCTATATTCACCCAACATATGGATGATGAGCAAAAGCGAATTGTCTACTTGAGTGACCCGGATGAAATCGATGCCTATGCGAATGACGTTGCTTTGGATTTATTGTGCCATTACACCTATATGGGTGCCTATAGCAGAATGAGAGAATATAAGAAAATTAGACAAGACGAGAGTCCTATCTTCTGTGAGTATATTGATACTTTCGGATGGAATAGTATGACTGTTAGAGTCCTTGTTAAAAAAGTATTAAAGAGACTGGAGACCTAATATGAGTAGTAGAGACAAATTTATTAGCCAGTGTGTAGCACAAACACCGTGCGTTGGTTGGGGAACATCCAATTGTAAGATGGATGATATTCTTAAACAATGTATGACTTGTAAGCGAACACTGGAAGAAATTGCAGAGTGGGAATCGATGCCATTCGACAAACGTGAGGATGTGTGCAAAGAATTACTTGACCGTTAAGGGAAGGGAAAATTTAAGGATGAGAAAAGTGAATAAACAACAGGCATTTCAATTATTGATTGAAGAAAGGATGCAAGTTGGTGTGTCATATGTTGATGCAATGGTCGAGTATATGGTAGAACACCAGTTAGAGCCAAAAGCAGTTGCGAAGTTGATATCTCCTGCATTTCAGTTGAAGATTACAAAGGAAGCAGTAGAGAATAATCAAATAAAAGATGATGATGAACCAGGTAGCGTATTACCATTGTGACAGGATTTGAAGCATATAAATTGTATGTTTCCCTAAAGCAACATTTCAGTATACAAAACGATTATAATTACGTTAAGTATAATGGAAAAATGAGAAGTTTAAATGTTTCGACATACGAACGGCGAAACGATAAGTTCTTTTTTGAAGCATTAGGGAACAAGCAAAAGAAAGATTTGCTACAGTATTTTGTAGCCAATTTCGCATATCACGGGAGTGATGCAGTATGGATTGGAGATTTACATAGCAAGGAAAGTGAAGATGTCTACTTCAATTGGAAGAAAAGAGTTCAATCCCTTTCTTACATATTTGAAGAAGACTTGAAAGAAGTGAATGAGTTCTTAATCGCTCGTGGTTTAGGATTCGATAGATTGTTTGATGTAGAGGATGGTGAGCATCCTGTTATATTCAGATTTGTTCAACAAAGGATGATTGAAGTGGAAAGTTATATTATAATGGATTCGGTGCTGAAGTTCAGCAAAAGAATTGCCAAGAAAATAATTGACTCTTATATCTTCCCGACTGAACAATACAGATATGACAGATATGGTGACTTCCTCAAGTTGACTGATACTACACATTATGAAAACATTATGAAAGGAGTATTTTTAAATGCCCAAAATGAACGATAGCGACCGCACTGAAATTAATCTGTCAAAGATTAAACTCACTGGTCTCAAATACACAGGAGACCATCGAATCGGCATTAACTATATGCTAGATAGTGTTCAAGTAGAAACCACTTTGTCTTACGGGACTCAGACGGATGCGAAAGATGACTATCAAATGCTTATTGATATGCTGAATGCTTCTGAAGGAACTAAAACCTTACTACAGGAAACCTTTAATGGCTCTTAAACTAGACCCTCTTGGAGATGGCGTATCATCTGTTGAACGTCTGCCTATCGCACCCTCTGACCTGCAAGTAGTTAATGCGGCTAGAGTGTCGATGAGTAAACTCCATAAGGAAGTTCAACCTAAAGACACTGGACTAATTAATTATCTGGCCAAGCACCAACATTGGACACCATTTTCTCACGCTCAGTATATGCTGGAACGTAAGATGACGGTTCAAGATTATGTTGTGTGGTGTGCCAAGTCTGCCGATGAGCAATTTGTTCGTTCGGTGATTAGTATGGGAGATGGTGGTGTGCGATTTTACGAACGGGGTTCTCTCTACGCCTTTGTAAAGCACAACATTATTACTGACTCGATGTGGGAAAATAACCCATTGAGTTTGAGTGCATTTGGTATTAAAAGTGCACCGACATCGGGGTCAAACCCATTCTTTGTTGATGATTGGACTCATATGCTGGCAGACCCAACCAATGAATGGTGGGATAAGCAGAATTTGTATGCTGGTCTTGGATGGAATCCTCAACGACTTAAAGTAGCACAGTTTAGAATCAAAATGCCTATCTTTATTGCTAGGCAGTGGTATAAGCACCAAGTTGGATTTACTCGAAACGAAGTAAGTAGACGGTATGTCTCAGATGCACCTGAATTCTTCATTCCAAATGAATGGAGACTCCAGGCGCCATCTGTCAAACAAGGTTCTTCTGATGAAGTGCATCGACACTCTGGTGATATGCAAGGGTGGATTGCCAATGCAACTGAAACCATTACATCTAAATATACAGAGTTAATGGAAGAAGAGAACATATGTCCTGAACAGGCACGTTCAGTTCTACCTCAGTCGATGTATACAGAGTTCGTAGAAACCGCATCAATCGATGCCTATAGACGGCTGATTGAATTACGACAAGACCCTCACGCTCAGTATGAAGTGAGAAAATATGCGGAAAGTGTAAAAAAGTGCTTGACAAAGGGTTAGGTATGATGTATAATATACCTTAAGATGAACTGAATCGAAAGGAGAAGTGTACTTGAGTATCGGAGCAATTCATACAGATGAGGAGATAGTAGTGAAACTATTTGCTCTAATCGGTGACTGTAAAGAAGTTCACGACATAAATAAATTGCAACGTGAGTATCCTAATCGAATTATCGGGATACATCACAAAATAGAGTCTATGTATGCTCTAGCAATGGAACTCGAAAGAGAAATTAGGCCGAAGCCTGATGTTATTAACTAATCAATCTTGAAGGAGATAATGAATGAGTGAAGATGAAGCAAAAGTCGTACAGAAAAACACTGTACGTATTGATGGAAGTGAATATGATGTTGAGACTTTGCCAACTGTGGCCAAGATTGCAATTGAACATTTAGTTTCAATCGACAAAGAGGTTCAGCGACTTGAAATGGCACGAGCAGGATTTGCTCAAGCGATTAAAGCCGTTATGGATGGGGATGAAGCACCCGACCCAGTAGATGGTCCTAAAGAGAAAGCGCCGAAAGCCAAAGAGCCGAAAGTGGAAGTTTCTAAAGGTCCTGAATTAGTTAAAAATCTTAACTAGTCAATCGTTTCAAAAGCAGGTAGTGCCAATAATGGTAACCCTAAAATCTAATATAAAACAGGAGAAACAATATGAGTTTTGCCGCTCTTAAAAAGCGTTCTAAGTCTAAAAAAGACGTAGAATCAATGATGGACAAACTTTCAGCCGCTGGTGGCGGTTCGAAGGCAAGTTATGTAGACGACCGATACTGGAAGTTGGAACGTGACAAGTCAAGCAATGGTTACGCAATCATTCGCTTCCTTGATGCACCAGCAGAAGAAGATTTTCCATTCGTGAAAATTTATTCTCACGGTTTCAAAGGTAAAGGTGGATGGTATATCGAGAATTCTCTCACAACTATTGGTAAACAGGACCCGATTTCTGAAGCCAATTCTGAGTTGTGGAATTCAGGTATCGACTCTAACAAACAGATTGCACGAGATAGGAAGCGTAGGCTTCAGTATATCTCTAACATCTATGTTGTTAGTGATTCCGCCCATCCAGAAAATGAAGGGAAAGTATTTCTCTTCAAATATGGTAAGTCTATTTTTGATATGATACAAGCCGCAGGTGCGCCTGAGTTTGATGATGAGACCCCGGTCAACGTCTTCAATCTATTCAGCGGAGCGAACTTCAAATTGAAGGCTCGTAAAGCAGATGGCTTTGTGAAGTATGACAAGTCTGGTTTTGAAGAACCATCTCAGTGGTTAGAAAGTGAAGAAGAAATGGAGACGTTGTATAACGGTCTGTATTCTTTGGAAGCGGAGATTACTGAAGATAAGTTCAAATCATATGATGAGTTGAAGAAGAAGTTCTTCCGAGTAATTGGAAGTGGTTCTGAGTCGGATGATTCGTTTACTGCGGAATCAGTATCAGCACCTGTAACTAAGGTCTCAGAGATTGCCTCTGAAGCACCTTGGACAGACGGTGACTCTAATACTGATAAAGTGGAAGAGGATGACACGATGAGTTACTTCAGCAAACTAGCCGAAGCATAATCCATCAGGATGTTGTTTTAAAGGGAGCCTTTACGGGCTCCCTTTTTTTGTTTATGCTATTACGAATGATACTAACATCTCAGCACCGGCTACACTCAACGGATTAACCGCAGTAGCATAACGATTTAAGATACCAATATTACCTTGAAATGATTCAACAAAGCCACTCTTCAATATTTCTTGTGGGAAAGTACCCATAATCACTGAAGATGCACCCATTGATTTTTTGTCATCATCTGCTAGTCCAACGTAAGCCTCTACAGCCGCAGGGTCTGGGTTGACATAGTATTTCGTTTTACCCAACTTGTTAACAATCAATCGGTCTGCATTATCTTCATCGCCACCTGTGTATTTGCTTAGTGCTGATATAGCCGCTAATTGCTTATACGGAAGTATAACAAAAGCATCATATGTCCTAAACGATGGAGTGTTCATCTTAATGACAAGTTCTTGAACCCGCTGAGTGACTTCAAACAAATTCAGTTCGGCATTGCCAGCATCGGTCAATGTCAATACTGGAGTTGCTAGTGAATTGGCTGCCAGGAATGCCAGAAAATCATCATTCTCTTCTTTGTCTGTAATTCCCTTGAGTAGATTCGCCGCAATTTTATATCCGTCTAGCCCATACTGATTCGTCAAATCTCGCATTGCTTCCATCGAGAGTCCAGACTGTATTGGATTAGTCGTTGCAGTGTTTATCGTCATAGTCGAGACCACCGTTTCAAACGAATTCGTTGCCGCATTTCGCTTGAGATTGATGATTTGACCTGTACTCATTTTCATAGGAACAACTGCCGCCACTGCTCTCAATAGTGAGATAGTGGGTAATTCTTCAAATGCGTTTATTAGTGAATTAAAACTAAAATCGGCAGTGCCGATGTTAGCATTCGTTACTACTTCTTCTAGATTTTCCATATTAATGTTCCTAAATTATATTATTGAATTCTATTACTATTTATGACTTATTTAATCTTGTCTTTGTATTTCGGGTCGTTTTTGCGTTCAATCCGCTCTTCATCAACATCCAGACCATATTTTGTCCGTATCATCGTATCTAGTTTCAGGATATCCGTCTGGAGTACCCTTATTCTATCTATCAACTGTATAATAATATTTGTCTGATTATCTATTTTTCCTGTTAGTGATACTTGTAACCATTTTATAATCTTCCAAAAACCCCACCCAACAAATAATAAACCAACAATCGGAATACCTAGTTTTTCAACTAGACCCGCTATTTGTTCATATTGCATTTAAAAATCCTTATTTTATCCTCTTGAGCCTACTCCCATATGACCTATTCCAGCCGGGGTCTGTGGTGCGTGAGCGGTGGAACCCGCTTGATGTACGTTAGTATTAGTGACGCTATTGTTAGGTTGATTTACTACGTTTGTCATTTGACTAGCCGTTCGATTAGCATTCTTATCATCTTGCATTGCCCTAGTGACTAATGCCGATTCGAGTTGATTCGCATTTACAGAAGTATCTGCTCCTTTCAAATCTTTCGCTTTATCTAAATTTTCCCTCGGTTTCATTGAGGGTGATGATACACTCTGTACAGTGAAATTTTTCTTGCCATTGAATATAGAATCTTTATCCCCTTCACCATTGAGGATTTTCTCTAGATGTGTATCGTGAGTAAAGATACTGCCTTCCGTTAACATAGCGTTTGCGGATTCATCTTGAAGTTTCTTATCTGCAATTCTTCCTTCTAGCATCTCTGCGGTCACTGACTGACCAGTCGTCTTATCTACAAACTTGCCAGCACCAGCCTGCAAAATTTCCGCACTGAACATCTTTATGGCATCTTGATTTGCCCTCATTTCTGCCCTTCGCCTAGTGCCTCTATTATCTTTCTGGCCTGCTGCCTTATATCCCTCTCTATGTTTCATCTCTTGTGATTTTTTATATTCTCTGAATTTATCATAGGTTTCTTTGTCATTCTGTGCCAATTTCATTGCAGAGAAACTAGTCGCTTGAAGATTATGAGGGTTGTTATTTACTTTTTCTTTTTCTTTATTGGCTGTGGGTGCTCCAGGCTTACCAAATTCAAGAGATTCTTTACCAAACCAACCTCCATCATCGTGCGTTATTGTTAGTCCATTTTTCTTGGCATCAAGAACTTTCTTCAGCATTTCTTCATCTGCTTTGGACCAAGTCTCTACGTCAAGAAGAGCCTGAACTTGTTCTGTAGTTAAATCTTTTAACTTTTCTAAGTCATCGATATCTGCATCACCCCATCCAATGTCTACTGCACCAGCATTTTGGGCTTGCTTGGCCAAAACCATATCCATTTCTGCTTTAGTCTCTCCACCTTTACCGCCTTCAGATGCAGACTTTTCTAGTGATGGGTCACCAATTTCTTTACCGTCAAGGAATAACTCTTCCCCTAATTTCTCGCCACCATATTTTCCCATAAAGTAGCCGATTGCTCCACCGGCAAGTCCGCCGAGTAGAGTTCCAACTACTGGAACAACTGAACCAACAGCGGCTCCTGCTAGAGCCATTGAAACTGCCCCTGCTGTTCCAACGTGTTTAGCATTCTTTTCGTCACGATTTAATGTATCATCGTCCTCTGTTTTAAAGCCTTCATATGCAGTTGCGAGAACAGTCAAAGGAACTGCCAATTTAGTTGCAACTGTTGCCGCACCTTTGAGAGCCGTTGTCGCAGTAGTTTTTACGATGTCTGGTGTTTTGTTCGCCAAGGCACTCACTGCTTTACCAGTCATATCTGATGTTGCTTTTCCTAAAGATGAATTTGCAAGGCGAGTCCCTGATAAATTTGGTAACAGAGTCCTAGCGGGTGTAACACCCTTAGTAGCCAATTGTTGAGCATTTTGAGATAATAAGGGAGTAGCACCTGGTATCTTCTGCGGGACACTATTCAACTTTGGAGTCGATATTTTTTTAGACTCTAATTGGAGTTTAGCCTTTTGGTCTGAAATTAACTTGGCATTTTTAGCATCAAGTTTTGCTTGAGCGGCCGCTTCTGCTTTAACTTTCAACTCTAGTTTTGCGGCTTTCTCAAGTTTTAGGTTTCTCTTTATCTCCGCTTCTTGTAATCTAACAGCCTTCGCTTTTGCTTCTGCATCCGCAATGGCCAATTTCTGAGCCTTAACTCTCTCTGCTTCAAGTCTAGCCGCGGTTGCTTTTTTGACTTTAGCCTCTGCTTCTGCTTGGGCAGCCAACTTTGCTTTAGCCTCTTGCTCTAATTTAAGAGCCTTTGATTTTGCTTCTGCATCCGCAATACGTAATTTCTCAGCCTTAACTCTCTCTGCTTCAATTTTATTAGCAGTTACTTTCCTTGCTTTTGCTTCATCCGCAAGGCGTTGTTTTTCTAGTGCGGCAGCCTTTGCTTTTGCGTCTGCTTCTATTTTGGCAGCCTTTGCTTTAGCCTCATCTATCTTGGCTTGCTTAAGGCGTGCTTTCTCGGCTTCCTTAACTTTCAATTTTTCAGCATCTTTAGGGTCAATTTTCATATTGACGCCAGGTATCTTATTAAGTACAGTCTTCAATAACGTAAGCCCAGTTGAAACACCGCCAATTGCCAATGCAATTCTTCCAAAAGGTCCAGCGAGTACGCTTCCAAGCATACTCATAAAGCCTTTACCTTCTTTCATTAGAGTGGGTGAACTTTTCACCTTACCTAAAAGAGCACCACCCTTTTTATCTCTACGGTCTTCTAATGCACGCCTTTCCGCTTTAATTTCTCGCATTTCTCGGCGTTCATCTAACTCTAATTCTGCTTGTTCAATCTCTAGCAACTCTTGTAGAGCAGGACTTGTGACTGACATACTATCGCCATTAATGACACCAGATATAGGGTTGTTGCCCTCTGCTGTAGGACTAGGAGAACCATCATCTCCTGCAGGTGCATTCATTTTGACTTTATTTGGAGTACCTTTTTGACGACCGCCAGTCTTTTTCCTCTTTGACTTCTGGGCTTTCTCAGCATCGGATACCATCTTATCGTTTGTAGCGGTAGCCTCTGTTTCCTCTTGCTCAGTAGCCCCAGCCTTAAATCCTCTAATTGAATCAAGAGCGGCTTGCCATCCGTCTGAGTGCATACGAAGGAATGCTTCATCTCTAGCAGTAGCGGCTATCTTATCTTCTTTACGTTTCTTATCATCCGCTTTCTTCTTTATCTTGCCTCGCAACCTATCGGCTCGTGCAGTAGCACTGCCCATTCCCAAAGCGCCAGCAACTTTATCTTTTTGCTTCTTGAGATTTTCTTTCTGGTCACCTATAAGTTTATAAGTAGCCATCATTTTCATTAATGTGTCAGCGCCTGCCATATCTTTTTCTACCTATCTAAGTTTTATTGTGTCGTTCTTTTTCTTCTTCTAAATGTGCTACCAATAGACGAACATATATGTCACGTTCATATGGTATCATATTCTCTAGGTCTGAAAGACTATAATTGTGGTGTTGCATAAGTTGAAAGTTCGTCTTATAGTGGTTAACTAGCGAATCATAACTTATGCAAAGCCGAAAAAATCTTCTAGGCCCTCCAATTTCACCTCTTCAACATACCCACATTTAGAACACTTATAATCTAAGGTGTGTCTCAATTGCGGTTGCATCTTGAAGTATTCCTTAATTTTATCAAAAACATCTTCCGACAAATTCTCTACAAACTCTGACAACTCTGCCTTAGATGTCTCAGAGCCCTTATAAACTCCTTCTGGGTCAAATACATAATCAATTGAATCTACGATAACCTTAAACATCTTTTCAATAGTGTCTTCTTCATTATCGTGATACTGTAACTCTGCCGTAGTTAGGTATTTAAATTGAATACCAACGTGTTCATTCAACATTATCTTTGAGTAGTCTTTATCAGGAAACTCAATCTTAATATCGTCAATCTTAATCGGGAACGTATCTACACTACCACAAGTTTTACCTTCATCACCGTCTGGTTGATTACACGTAAATGACGGTTCAATAGTATCTCCCCTACTCTTTGCCCTAATGTTCAAAAACAGAAAGTCTACATCAAATGGTGGTAGTTTAGCACCATCAATCTTTCCATCTGTACAATTAGAGATAACCCTTACAATCACATCCCTTACTGCATTAGCAAAGTCTAATCCCTTTAGTTCTTTTGCTGTCTCCATTGCTGTCAAAAGAATTTTCTCTTCTTTCACAAGAAATGGTCTATATGTTACACTGTCTCCAGTAGACGGTAATTTCAATTTGTAAATCGGTGTTTCGATTTTAGGTAAAGCCATAATTATCACTCCATAATATTAATTAAATTTAGGTGGCGTCTTGCAGAAGTTTAGAATTGCCTGCTTTTAGCCAAGTATCTTCAGTCTTGCCAGACCATACATAGTCTCTGAAGGAAAATGTTACATTGAAGGAAGCAACTTCAGAACTTTCTCCCCAAGCGAATTCTATTGGTCCCACGTTAGTCGGATATGCTTCTTCTAATGTTACGTGTACCGTATCTTCCTGGCCTTGTCTGTTTAAAGGTATAATATCAACTGCTCCAACATAAGTATCGTAATATGATAGGGTGTACTTTTGTCTATCTGTCTCTTTTACACGACCCATAATAGCAGAAATCCATCCCTCAAAGAACCTGTGTTCTAGATGATTAGGACTACATACAAAGGAAATTGCTACCGTGTCTACAATCAAATCATTTGCAACTTTAAATACTGGTCCGAATCGTCTTGCCTCAATAGTACCTAGAGACTTACCAGGTAGAGTCACACTTTTCGCACGATACGCCAAGTCGTTTGTAGTGATTGATTTCTCTGTTCCGTGGTAGAAAGCCACACCCGCTGGCTTGGTTATCTGTACAGAATATAAATTCGTTCGGGCATAGTCGCCACGTTCTTTCATTTGCTGATTAAATTCTTTTACGTTCATTTATTTGCCCCAAACTGATTTAGCAGAAGCGCCAACAAATTTCTGATATGGGAGATATATAACATTTTCCCATTCATTCGCTGGTGCCTCTAAAAGACTTGTCTTTACGTGCCCATATAAGTATTTATGTATCATCTTCTCGGCCCCGTTAATGTTTCTCACAGCATCCCAACTCAATTTAAAATGAGCCTTATCAGACATACTATCTGTATCGCCCTTTTCACTAGCAAATTTCATTATTTTAGATAGAAATTTCGCACGTTCTACAGGAGATAGATAGTGAAAATTGAGTCCTATGAAGCCATCCTTATATACATCTAATACTACAATGAGAGGGAATCTATCCCAGTATGGTAGTGTTTTCTTATGTTTTGCATCATATCCGAATGTGAACATTCGTCCTGGCTTGAGAACTGCACGTTTCTTCATACCCTTAGCGGATTCACCAACTTTAGTCTTAAACCAAGCGGCACTCCTCTTAGCCTTAGTTGCCTTAGAGCCTCGTTTAGGAGTTTGTGCTAATGTGTTTAACTCTGCACCAATTGCCTTACGAGCCATCTGACTTGTCTTACCAGACTTAGGATTTATCTTACCCCATTGCTTACCGAGATAACGATATTTCTGCCCATCACTAGCGACCTTCTCAGTCCCTACAGCGATTTGAATTAGTTTCTTTGCGACTGCTATTGCCATATTACCTTACCAGATGGTCCTCAGTGAGTATTTTAAATTCCCATTTTCTGTCTTCACAAAATTCTCTAGCCTTATCCCACTTTGCTTCATTTACTTTCCACGTTTTTAACTCTCTCAAGTACCTGTACTTGCTTTTCGCTGTCTTGCCCATCTTAGGTGCTTGACACTGTCCCTTTGGTTTAACTTCTATTATTATATTACTTATCTTTCCATCTTCACTTAATGATTGAATCCAAAAGTCTGGGAAGTACCTATGAACTTTACCATCAACTGGGCTTACGTATGGAATTACGAGTTCTTCGCTATTCCACTTAATTACCTTCTTGCTCGTATCAGCGTATACCATAAATCGTCTTTCCCACGATGACCGATATACTACGTTATCAACTGCACCAACGTACTTTGAGCGATTCTTAACTTTGTACTTACCTTTATGTGCCATTACTATTATTTATATAAATAGTTCAAAGAGTATCTTTCTAGAGGAAATCGACAATGAATTTAAAGATGGAGTATGAATTATGGAAATAAATGGTTTGAGTGGAGGAGCAATGGGACCAGAAGCAGTTCTCTCGCCATCCACAAAACGGCCCCAAGGCGCAGTCCCATTTAAATTCCCTTTAGAACCTATTAGTGCTGGCAACTTCTGGACAAAAATCACAGTGAGTTCTTGGGCCCCAAAAGGGGTTACTGCAGGAGTTAAGGGACAAAATCACTCATTGGCAGGATATCATCTAGCAGACATTTGGTTGCCAATGCCACTGACACTTGGAACTGGATATAATCAGAACTTCTCTGAAGCAGGAGATATGATGGTCAATAGAGCGATTGGCTCTGGTGATGGTGTCGTTGGCGCACTTGAAGCCGCACTTGGTACTGCTAAAGCCACAGGTGCTCAAGCAGGAAAAGAAGTAGTCAATGTTGTTGAAAACTTAGGTGTTTCAATGAACGCTTCCGCTAAGATGAGTCACGCTTCTGTAATCAATCAGAATCAAGGATTAGTGTACGATGGTGCTACATTACGTAGCCACACATTATCTTGGAGAATGACGCCAAAAAATGAAGACGAGCAAACGGCTATCACTGAAATTGTAAACGTATTGAAAGCATACGCAAGTCCAGCCGTTGCAGGGTTTTGGGGTGGTAAAGACACTACAGAGGAGGCAGCCGCTAAGGCTAAGGCTAAGAAAGACTCTCTCCAGAAGGCAAGTGGTGATAATAAAGAAATATTCAGAAAGATGGGCAGGCTATCAATACCCCCTACTGTCGCAGTTGAATTCTGGTATAAGGATGATATTAATCCTTTCTTATTTAAAATTAAAGATTCGTTCATATTGAGTGTTGAAGTGAATTATACTCCAACAGGAACGTGGAATGCTTATGAAGATGGTGCACCTGTTGAAACACAACTGACACTCAACATAAAAGAAAATTCAATAGTGACACACGAAGAAATAGAGGGAGGTTACTAATGTCAAAATATACACATATGCTCCCTAAGTTACAGTATAATGGAGTTACTATAGCAGACATTACTCATAGAATTGATATGCTCAAGGAAGTATCAAAATTCCAAGCAATGTACTATGAGATACGAATTTCAGAAGAAATGACTCCTGAGAAGGTAGCAGAGGACGTGTATGGTGACCAAGATTTGTGGTGGGTTGTATGCACAATCAACAAAGTCATTGACCCATTCTATGATTGGGTTAAACGTGAACACGAGGTATATCGATATACTGATTTAGCATATGCCAATAGGTATGATATTCATCACTATGAAGACCAAAATTACGTACAGTATCCCACTGACAGTCCTGAGAACGATAGAGTACCAATTACTAATTTAGACTGGGAAATTTATAAAAACGATAAACTAAGGAGTATAATGCTTCTCAAACCAGAACACATTCCAAAGGTTGTAGAGGAATTTAAGAGTTGGATGAGAAACACTAAACCTCAAGTACAGGAATAATATATTATGGCAGAGAAGAAGTTTAATACACTTAATCCGAAAGCAACATCTGAATGGAACTGTAAGTTCACTAGCATAATGGGAGACAGTACAGAATTGGCTGGTATTATAGACCAACTGTCTATCTATGAGTCCATATTCACTAATGCAATGCACGGTATCATACAAATCCACGATGGTGTTGGATTTGTAGAAGCAAATGGTATTATTGGTAGTGGTGAAGAGAAAGTCCACTTTGAGATAGACACATCTATGTCCACTGATGCGTTGGGAAAGACTGCTAACCTAGAAAAAGAATTTGCGGTTAGTTACGTAACAGCGGGTCAACGCACTGAGAAACATACTGCCTATCAGATAGGCATTGTATCGCCATATGTTATCGCTAACAATAAGAAGAAAATCAGTAGGTCATTTACAAAATCGACTGCTTCTGATATAGTACAATATGTAAGCGACAAGGTTCTTATGTTCGGCACACTAGGTGGTGATGCAAAGGAATGGACTACGTGTAAAATAACTCCATCGAAACATCCTAAAGAGATAGTCGTACCTAATTGGAATCCATTTCATCTAATCAATTTTCTTGCTAAGAACTCTGTATCCGCTGAGGGCGAATCCAACTATCTATTCTTTGAGAACAACGAGGGATTCAAATTCGTTACGCTTGATGAGTTGCTAAAGGGTAAGTCTAAGAGGGAAATGATACTGAAAGATAACCCACTAAAATCTTCTCAGAGTGGTGATAGCGAGATAAATGTCAATGACGCTATTATGGAAGACTATAGCGAAACACAACGATTCAATATCCCTAACAGTCAAATCAACGGACACTACGGTAGTTCCATATTGACACATAACATCCTCGAAAAGAAACTAACTAAATATGAAGTAGAGTATGATGGGGAAAAAGATAAGGTTCTAGCAGAGGGTATTGGTCTGAACGGTACTCCAGGCAAACCATTTAAAGATTTCAACGTAGACCAACACACAGGACTTATGAGTGACAATTATTTGTATCAAATACACGATAAGGGCGAGAAGAGCCACTATCCTCTGCACGATATGAAGATGTCCCAACTACGAACAAACATTGTTAAATTCAGTATGGCAGGAGACACGAACATATTTGCAGGTGATGTTATTACACTAAAGATTGCCTCTAGTATAAGGGATGAAACTGTCACTGAAGAAGAAGACCAGTATTCAACTGGTAAGTGGCTAATCACAGCCATACATCACAAGATTAATAATCACGAGTACACAATGACTCTTGAATGTATGAAAGACGGGTTCTTTACAGACCCAGAGATAACAATACCAGCGAGGGGTTAATATTATGCAGTTTATGGGATTTGATGGATTTATTTGGTTTACGGGTGTCGTAGAAGACAGACGTGACCCTATGAAATTAGGACGTATGAAGGTACGTATCGCTGGACTACACACAGATAAAACAGTTCAAGCAATCGATACAGGTATACCTACAGCCGATTTGCCTTGGGCACATCCAATGCAACCAATTACTTCAGCCGCAATGAACGGTGTTGGAACAACTCCATTAGGTTGTGTTGAAGGAACGTGGGTTATAGGATTCTTCAGAGATGGGCAGAACGCTCAAGAGCCTATTGTAATGGGCACATTCGGTGGGTTCCCTATGGAAGCACCAGTAGCCAAAGTGGGATTCAATGACCCTAATCTAGTGTATCCTAAAGAAACGCACTTAAAAGAACCCGATACACATAGACGTGGAAGAGTAGACTTTAAAGAGCCTGTAAAAGGAGAAGAGATTGTTTCAAAACCCACTCCTCTTGATACTGCTGGTGGTCGTGTAGAAGATAAAGAAGTCTATAAAGCACTAGCAGACACTTGGGATGAACCTGAGAACCCCTACAAAGCCAGTTACCCATTTAATCACGTTAGAGCAAGCGAAAGCGGTCACGTAGAGGAATGGGATGACACAGTAGACAACGAGCGACTAATGAAGTGGCACAAGTCAGGCACATTTGAAGAGATACGAGCGGATGGCACAAAAGTAACTAAAGTACAGAAAGATAATTATCAGATTGTCTTAGGAGACGAGTATATACACATTAAACCAAATCCAGTAGATGGTGCTGGTGGTAATATGTCCATAACCGTTGAGGGAGATGCTCACTTATCAGTAAAGGGAGACTATAAGACACACGTTGAAGGTGATTGTATTACAGAGATTGACGGTAAATGGCAAGTATATGTCGGTGGTACTACAGAAATTCAAACAGGTGGCACTAAACTAGACCAATCTGCTGGAGTCCATACAATCAAAGGCTCTATTATTCACTTGAATCCATAGGAAATTATATAATGTTTGAGCCAAATCCAAAGATGAAGATTAATGTCGTACAGATTAGTAAGGAGCGAAGGGTTGTTGTGATTGATGATTTCTACAAGAATCCTGATGAGATAAGAGATTTAGCCCTATCAATAGACCATAGGACAGAGGCTGATTTGATACACAACTTGCCGGGTGCAAGAGGTGTCGTAGAGACTGCCGAAGTTAAAGATTCCCTGCATAAGGTATATTTTCAACTATGCAAATTATACTTTGGTCACTTTGAAGAGAAACGGTTCAATGAGCATTGGGACAATCAAGAGTTTATGGTTAACGTGTTAAACGATGAGACACTATTAAGAACGCCTGTTGGCATTATACCTCATCAAGACCATTTCAAGATGCAAGATGGACCTGGATATCAATTCGGTTCTGTAGTGTACTTAAATACGGAAGAAGAATGTGCTGGTGGTACCAATATGTACAGTCATATGGGTAATCTCAGTATAGAGAACGATTACACTCCTCAATGGCTAGAAGACGCCAATGTAGGAGATATAAATTTTGATTATGTTAAATCAAAAGTAGACGGCGGAAGACCCTATGCTTGTGAATATGAAGCGAAAATGGCATATAATCGAATGGTATTATATCAAGCGGACACTCTACACGGACAAAATGTAGACCTTGGTATGTTCAGTGATTATAATAGAATCAATCAAGTATTGTTTATGTAAGGGGCATTAAATGGTCAGTTTTTCAACAAGTGGTGTAAGTGTAGTAGATACAATTAAGTCTGCCACTGGTACAACTTCCTTTGGGGGCGGAATCAACGAGGCGTTAGGTCAAGTCGGGGATATGTTACAATCGCCTGCTCATACTTCAGCGTTTAAGATGAAGACTGCGGCCAATAGTCTGTTTATCACAGATAAGGTAGACCCAGTAGCCCTGCAAGCCGCATTCGGACAAGATGGTGTTCAGTTATGGCAAGCATTGAGTGAGGTTCAAGACCTCTCTGACTCATTCACCACCTGTGGTGATTTTGCATTGAATGCCGCAGCCGCAGCCGCTACTGACTATATTAAGAATTCAGGTATCCAACAAGCAGGACGAGAACTAGCAGACTTGCTAGGCAATTACGAATCAGAGATTGATTGTGTTGCTGGCTTCGCCACATTGTTCGATGGTGCTGGTGTCATTGATGATGCTCTTGGACTAGGTGACTTGAAACAGATTCAACGCCGAGTGAATAGAATTATCATAGATAGCACCAATCCACAAGCAATATCTAATATGTTAGCATCTGCCGATGTTGTACAAGATTTAGTTGCTGATTTCAATGGTATGTGTCAAGATATGATGGGTTCTTTGAATGCACTCATCCAAAAAGACCTTGATGCAATGCAAGCCGCATTGAACAAACTAGCACAATGGGCCGCATTCGCTAAGTTGGCAACAGGTGACCCTTGTGCCTTGGTCAATAACCATAAGATGTTGAAGCATATTGCGACACCTGTTATGGATGATATCGTCACATTGTATCAACAAGTCACTGGTATTACAGCGAGTCCAACCAATCCTATTATCCCATTAGGTGATTTCTTAGGTAAGGTGTCTGGTGGACTACCATCACTACCCAAATTCAAGCAACAAGCACAAGGCGGACTTCAGACGTTTTCTACCCTTTCTGCAAGTATCCCTACAGGCACAGAATTAGTCGATGCAGTCTACTCCTCTGAAGAGATGGAGTATGTCAATGGTGTCGGATGGACAGTACCTGAAGATGCTGTTACAGACTTCACAAAGGAAGTTTTAGCAGGCAAGACCCGATTCAGTGGTTCTAAAAACGAATTCATTAAGAACGCTAAGGCTAAGGCATATGAAGCAACCGCATATAAGAAGAACGCAGTAGCAAAATTACACAAAGTAGGATGGTGTACAGGTGGTACAGACACCATTAGAAACAGAGACAAAGCCGCGTGTGAGGCCACTAAAGGTGACTGGAACGTGAAAGAAATGACTGATAATGAAGTCAAAGTAGCAGGTTCAATAGAAGCCGCAATGGGCAAGATTGCTGTTACTCTCTCTGATGCGTTTAGTTCTATAGTAGGTGACCCACCTCCAAGTAGTCCAGCATCACAATCTGTATCAGGTGCTCCTGTAGTATCAACAAAGGTTCGAGATACTTTACCGGCAGCCTCTAAGTTTGCAGGAGATAAAGCATCCCCATTTAGTCCAGCACCGGCAGCCGCGGCAGCATCATCCGCAGACCCGAACTCTCCTACTCCATTTCTTCCGCTTAATAGTGCCTCTTTCGTGCTACCAACTGAGTTACCTGGCAATATCAACTATGGAATGGGTGCCTCTGTAGCCGCTAATTTCGCACAGCAAGTATCTAATATCGGTGGTGATATCAGTGAATATCATCAATCAATGGAAGTAGTAGAACGAGCAATGAAGACAGGTGATTGGTCTCAGGTAGAAACCTGTACCTGTGAGCCAAAAGCCGCAAAGGCTTCCACTAAGGAAGTAGGCTCTTGTGACTTCACAAACCTAGGATTCCCTGAGGGATATAAGTTAATAGAACCTTCCTTCTATACACCCGAATTATTAGCCAAAGTCGATGCCGCAGAGAAATCAGGAAGCAAAGAATACGTTATGGGTGATGACAATAATATCTATCAATCCGCAGAGGTTGTTGTATTAGCCAAATGGGGTGCGACTAAGGTTGACCCTTATCTACCTGGCAAGGCAGCCTGTATCAAATACAATGGTAAATGGGTGGTCTCTCAAGCCGCTGATTCTGGCTCTTCTGGTGGTGGTAGTTCCTTTGATGTCACTAATGCTAAGTCTAAGGAAGTTTGCGAGAACGCTAATGGTTCTTGGGTATGTCAACAAGGGCAAGTAGGCTCATCTAAAGGCAATAAGGCAGTAGAGTCCTATGGCAAATTTACTAACAAAAAGAACGTCAATACCAAATCTAAACTACCTTCTCAAGAGGCTTTCGACACAGACAAGTTACCTTCTATCCAATTTGACAAATTTAGGAACGTATGATATGACTATTAACGAGACTCAAAAGCCCGTGAATGATGCCTATAGAGACAATTACGACTCTATCTTTCGGTCAAAAGAGCCTGAAAACCCCACTTTTTTCGCAAATACCACCGAAAACGCTAAAAACACGGAAATAAAAAAAAGTTTTATTGGTACAGCGAAGAGAAATTTTGTGAATAGCGTGAGAGATACCCTCAAATTCAAGAGGTTTAGACCCTAATGCCAGGTACAGTTCGATTAACCGATATCTGCACAGGTCACGGGTGTTATCCACCTAGAGAGAATGCAGGAGCATCAGGCAATGTTTTCGTGAATAGCCTTGGTGCCCATCGTGTAGGAGACCCTTGGCAGACTCACGGTTGTCCTGTTTGTGTACCACACGGAGCAGCCCAGGCATCAGGTAGTCCTAACGTCCTCGTGAACTCCAAGCCATTAGCAAGGATAGGTGATGCGATTGACTGTGGTTCGAGTAACCAAACAGGTAGTGGAGATGTCATTACAAATGGTTAGACGAACCTATTCGACACGCAGTATAAATATAGTATATACAGAGGAATTCAAGCGTTATGCCAGAACCCATTAGAACAACGAGAGTACGCAAGTTCAGAGACTTAGACCTTGATATGTTGGTACATCCATTGACCAATGATATCGTTGGTCGTTCGGACGTTGATGCGATTAATGGGTCCATCATACATATTATTAAGACTCAGAGAGGTGAGAGGGTATTCCAGAGTGAGTTCGGCTCTACTATCTACCATTCGCTCTTTGAACCAATGATTACAGAGACACGAGTTATACTGACTGCCGCAATCAAGCAGGCCATTAACACATTTGAACCACGTGTAGAGTTGATTGGAGTTGAGGTTAATGCTGATGAAGATAGGAATGGCTATGATGTTACTATAGCATATACGCCAGTCAACGAAGGGTCCCCAGTACAATTAGATTTCTTCTTAAATAGATTGAGGTAGTAAGAGATGGCACAGAATAAGAAAGCATTAAACTTATCGGACCTAGAGTTCGATGGCATTAAGAAGAACATCAAGACCTTTATGAAGGGTCAGACTGAGTTCTTGGACTATGACTTTGACGGCTCTGGTATGAGTGTAATGCTGGATGTAATGGCATATACTACACACTATATGGGTTTCCATACGAATATGGCAGTCAATGAGGCATTTTTAGATACCGCAACGCTCCGAAATAGTGTTGTGAGTCACGCTAAGAGCATTGGATATATACCTAAGAGCGTTACAGCCGCTGAATCTATTGTTAAACTAGAGTTTGATACGACTGGATATGACCCAAGTTACATTATTGTAGAGAAAGGTACTCAATTTGTATCTAATATTACTGGTGTACCTCTTCCATTTACCAATTTATCTACTGTTAATGTGTTTGCAGACGAGGGTGGAGAGTTCGCTGGCGAAATTAAGTTGCATCAAGGGACATTAAAAGGCCTTGAATGGACATATGACGCTACTGCGGAAGCCCAGTCCTTCTTTATTAATGATGCTACCTGTGACCGCTCTACTATTACTATGCTTGTTAATGACAAGCCTTGGGAAGTCAACAAAGTATTAAGCGAATTGACCCCTACGAGTAATTCATTCTTTGTTCAGGAAGGCCTTGATGGAGTTAGTGAGATATACTTCGGCAATGGCATCTTTGGCAAAATACCTCTTGATGGTCAATCAGTTAAAGTAACTTACCTATCTACGGTGGGTGCTCCAGGTAACTATACCTCTACTATTAATGAGCAAGTGTTCGCACTTGAATCGACTATAGCCAACGTCTACACCGACTCCCACGTGACGGTGGACACTGTGGACATCTCTTCTCTAGGTGCGAGTGCAGAGACCACTGAAAACATTAAACTTACAGCACCAAGAGCCTATGAGAGACAAGATAGGGCAGTGACCGCAGAGGACTATAAGAATATATTAATAGAGAAGTATCCTAATATTGATTCAATAGCCGTATGGGGTGGTGAAGATAATGACCCTCCTCAGTATGGTGCAGTATTCATTTGTATCAAGCCTAAGCACGGCCTAGAGTTGTCACCATTGACCAAACAAAAATTAACGACTGATATATTGAGTAAATACAATATGTTAGCCATAAACCCTATTATAACAGCACCAGAGTACACCTACATTGATGTTATTAGCACAGTCAAGTATAACCCTGTCTTAACCAGTTTGAGTGCTGGTGAGATACAGAGTAAAGTAATAGCAGACATTCAGGCCTTCTTTGAGGAAGAGATATCTGCATTTAAAGTGACAATGAGGTATTCCCGCCTTGGTAATACTATTGACATTGCTGATGAAAGTATATCAAATAATTTAACGTCTGTCAAGTTTTATAAGAAGTTTTTTATTCAAGCATCCAATACCGTTGGTAACTATATCTTTAAGTATGATAATGCTATCACACCTGGTACTGCCGTGTCAAGTGTATTCGGTAATACAGATACGGGGTCCCAGTATGCTCTATTAGACGATGGCCAAGGCAATATTCTATTATACGACATTGTTAATGAGCAATTCCTCAATACAGAGCAAGGTACCATCGACTATACCAATGGAATCATAGAGTTAATTGGATTTAGACCCGTGTTAGACACTAATTCAGTAATAAGTTTGTACGCTACTCCGCAATCAAATGATATTACGGCAATCCGAAGTAATCTACTCGTACTAAATACTAGTAGTGTAACGATGCAGAGTATCAATTGAACGGAGATACAGTAACAAATGGCTAACGATAAATTTACTAAATCTCCTGCTAAGTTCCTATCGGTCTTTGTTGAGAGAATGGTGCCCGACTATGTACGGGAAGACCATCCTATGTTCATCACTTTCCTTCGCAAGTATTTTGAATACTTGGAACGAGAGACTGGTGTTAATGGGGAACTAGGCGAGTACAATCAAATAACTGATTTGATTCAGAACATTGATGTTGACCACGCACTAGATAATTTCATACCAGAATTCGAGGCTAAGTATCTCCACGGTACACCACACACCTCAATAGACCCAACAGTAGAGACTACTGACAAGTCCTTCCTTGCTAAGAATATCCAACCTGTCTATAGACAGAAAGGTACTACTTCTGCCCTAGAGTTTCTATTCAGACGAGACTTTAATACAGACGTTGATACGATGTATCCAAAGCAATGGATGATGAAGGCGTCTGGCTCTGTATGGTATGAGCCACAATGGATTACGGTACTAACTGACCAAGCCACACTAGATTCTGCATCGCCCTATTTCGGCAACACGAATAACTCACACGTGGCCGAGACGGTACGGTCTATCTACAACAAAAAAATCCGTGGCCAAATTAGCGGCGCAACGGCTTTCGTGGATATGGACGAATCAGTCTCTACTACAGACTACGAGCGACTCCTATTAACCGAAGTAAATGGCGTATTCATTAAAGACGAAGAAATCTGGGAAGACGTTGGTACATCTGGCACTATACCCTATAAAGCACTAATCATCTCTGACGGTATTCGGACAGAGGGTGAATGTATTGTCAATGGGCACAAATGGACAGATAAATGGATTAATATTAGTGGACATCCAAATGAAGTTCATTACCTACACGCGGCAGGGGTACACAGAGAGGGTGGTTCACTAATAAAAGGATTAACCTCTGGTGCTACAGCAACCATTGATGGTACTGATACTGACTGGACAAAACTGAACCTATTAGAAGTAACTGGTGAGTTTGAGTTAGGTGAGAAATTATTTAACGTGGCGGCGAACAACTATTGGGAAAACCCGAGCCAATCATTCTGTAGTATCTCTACGGATTGGCCAGTTCTTCATACGTTTACTACTGAGGTTGATTGTGTGGCGGCGTTGCACCCGGATGGGTTAGACAAGGCGAGCCCCTATTTCGGAGAGAGTGCGTTTCTTTCGTGGTACCCAGTAGTCGATATTACTAAGACCCTTCAAGACGTAGAACACAATATACTATTAAATGTAAGTAGTCCTCCTTTGACACGAGAAGAGTGTGATGCTCTTGTTAATATCGAGACTCAACCTAATGTCAAGACGGCCGTTTGGAAAACAAATGGTTACTGGCTTGACTCTGGCGGCTTCCTGTCTTCTGACAGAAAACTCCAAGATAATGACTACTACCAAGATTTCTCTTATGTTATCCGAAGTGATGTACCTATTCAGTCGTATAGAGAAGTTCTTAAAAAACTAGTTCACCCTGTTGGACTGAAATTATTTGCTGAGTTCTCGTTTAGGTCTACAGTTGATTTGGTAATCGAATTACCTACCGATTACGTCAAGATGATTATTGCGATATTCTCTTATCTTGATGTCGCGGTTGATATCTGGGACCAAGAGAGCGAACAACACGGTTCAGTCGGAAGGGCTCATACTGGATTTGGAGTCTTCATTGAGAAAGGCTTTGACGAATATATCATTGAAATGATGGGTAATCTCGATTCAAGGGCTGCCTTAGTAACTCCTGATAATTGGGGTGCTCCTGGTGAACACGTAGGGGTTGATATAGTAACTGATAAAAATGAAATCAAGACTATTGGTACCAAACTTACAGAGAAACTCTATCAAATTAATATTCTCCGTGATGAAATCAAGAACCAGATTAATGCTTGGCCTGAGAAGGTTGTATTTGAATTTACTAATCTTCTCCGAGTTCTACCTATTGAAGAGTTCCCACCTTCTGTTACTGAATTAGGCATTGAGGATAATCTAGAGAATACCACAGACGGTAGAATGATTTCTTGTGACGTTTATGAATTGTCCGTATTCAAACATCTTTCTAGAGTTGTTGAATGGGTTGAATCGTTTATGCAAGAAGCCGAATACGCTCCTGAAAAGAGTTACGGCGCATTCGAGAGTGGTCGAGAAGACACACTAGTTAAAAAAGTATACGGGAATACAAATGACGTTATTGATGCGGTTCAGATACAGGCGTTTGATAACCCTAATGTAATCCATTCCCACGGAAGAAAGAATGGTTTCGCACCACTAGTATCTACAAGTCTTACTAAAGGACTTGAACTTCCATTGATGAGTGTTGGAGCGGCAGCGTTTCACGTTCATAGTTTTGATGGAAGTGCAATACCTAATTTAATGGTTCACGGAAAAGAAGCAACGGCTCACGGACTAAGTTATTCTCAAGCAAGAGCATTAATGAATTCTGATGCTTTTGAAATTCCAGAATTCCTTGCAGATGTTCATACGACTGCATTCTTGCCTGAAGCAACGGGTCACGTTCATAGATTTGTAGATGGTCAAATTGTAGACAGACAACGTGGTCGTGTATCTGACCCTCTATCAAGAGCCGATGCAAGAAAATTAATTGACGGAGATATCACAGACGTAACTCTTTACGATAGTATCGGAATAACTACCAACGGGGTCCCTGAGACAGATGAAAATGGCGTCTTCCAAGGCGGTACGGTAGCCGATTCAAATGGAATTACCTCTGCACATTATCACGAGTACCTAGTCACATACGAATCAGACTGGGAAATGAATACTGACTTTATGGGTAATCCTTGTACGCACGGATTTAGATATACGCCAGTTACTACGTGGATATGTTATAACTATAAACCAGAACTTGTGGTTGACCCTAGTTTAATTGACGGTGTTGATTATTCTGGTAACACAATGAATCTCGGACAGAATGTATTCAATGAACTTGATGATGCCACGGTTGCTACTGCAATTGGTGAAGCATCATTTACATTCCAACACGCACAGACTTTCCCTGCTACGCTAGTACCTAATGTAGACTGGGTAGAATTATATTCATCTAACTATATTCAACAAGTTCCTGGCTCTGGTGATACTGGAGATTTACTAGGGGATGTTAAGATGGGTACAGGCACAGACATTGCGACTATTGTAGCGTATCCGATGGACCCAGATAAAATCTGTATTGTAGACCAATCTGGAATCATTCACTTGATGGATACTACGTCTGGTGTCAAATCATTATTTTTCGACTACACTTCTCTTAATCTGACTATCGGAGTCGGGCCATTCGGTGCATATGATGAACGTGGCGCTCTAGGACTTGCATTCCATCCAGATTACGCAACAAACGGACTCTTGTATGTCTATTATATGACAGAGCAAGGTCCATCTACTGGCTCATACGGATATCCTCTTTCAACTTCAATCATTGCTGAGTTCACGGCTGACGTTGCGGCAGAGACAGTTGATATTACTACTGAACGAATTTTAATCACACAGCCACAACCTGATATGAATCATAACGGTGGTCAATTAGTATTTGGCCCAGATGGTTATCTCTATATCGGATTCGGTGACGGCGGAAATGCGGGAGATACTTCGAGTTCTAGCGGTCACGGCGGACACGGAGTATATGGTAATGCACAGAACCCTACTAACATATTGGGCACAATTCTTAGAATTGATGTCGCACCAGACACAGTTAATAATAAACCTTATTCCATACCTTCCGATAACCCCTTCACTGGTGTAAATGCAAAACCACACGGTACTGCGGGTGCAATGTTTAGAGAAGAGATATGGGCATACGGATTAAGAAATCCTTGGAGATTCTCTTTTGCTCCAGATGGTAAACTATGGGCGGCTGATGTTGGACAAAATAAATTTGAAGAAGTAAACATTATCGAAAAGGGCGGCAACTATGGTTGGAGAGTAATGGAAGCATATCATTACTTTGAAGAAGACCAAGCAACTATTGACCAAATGGCATTAGACCAAGGCTATGCAAATACTCAAGCATTTCTTCTTGATTTAAAATCACCTATTCACGAGTACAGTCACGGAACTGGTATTTCTATCTTAGGTGGATTCATCTATAGGGGAAGTGACTTAACTGGACTTCAAGGCAAATACATATTCGGAGATTGGAGTACGAGTTGGGCTGGTACTACTGGTCATCTCTTTTCACTAGAAGAAAATCCTGATGGACTTTCTGCACACTTCACAATAACTCCTAATGCAATCAATGGAGCAAATCATAGTCACGAGGCTATATTAACTCCGAGTCAAGTTGCGATGGCTCAAGCGAATCCTGGAACACCAATTGTTGTTGTTCAGAGTGATACGGTTCACGCTGAAAGTTATACTCACACATTCTCCATTATATGGAATGCGACTTTCAATACTTGGAATCTGATAGCACAAACGAATATGGAGAACCACGATGTATTCACATTTATCGAATACAATGGCGATGTAGGATATACAAGAAAGAATTTATCTTTCTGGGACCCTGCAACATCTGTATTGAACTTAACAACTCACGACCAATCTGTATTGACATTAGGTGAAGACACTAATGGCGAACTTTATATGGCTACAAGAATTGGTATTGATAGTTATCAAGGAACTGGCCCACAGAATTGTGATATATACAAACTAACTGATACATATGATTCCTCTACAGAAACGGGTGCATCTTCACAAATCCCTGCTTCTGAAACGGCTCACGTTCACGGATATAAAGTAGTATACGACATTAACACAGAATTATTCTCTGCAACTGAGATATCTGATATTGAAATGACTGACTGGGATGCTTTCTTCCCTATATGGACTTATAATACTCCTGTCTCTCACTTGCATCCTGTAATTACTTCGTGGACTGGAATAGTAGATGAAAATATTCTTCTTGGTTCATCTGCTGGATGGCATTTGAATCCTCTAACTCTAGTTTGGGAACCATACGACACAGGCTCTGATACGCCTTATCTTGCTGTCGATGATGACGATGATGACGGAACATTTTATATTGAGACTGCTCCCGTAGTAGAGATACTTGGAGCAAACGAATATGGCGAGAACGCTCACATCCACTATTTCAATAGTGAGACACTAGATACATTTGGTGCTAATGATGGTAGAACGGCTGTACCGATTACGAGAATACAAGCAGAAGAACTTGCTAATGGAGTAGTAAACGCATTTTATGTTTATTCTTCTATTGAAGATTCTGGCCAGCATCAACATTATCACGTATATAAAATTATGTGGAATCTTTCTACGCAACAATTTGTTGCAGACGAAATGGCTGAGATGTGGGATGAAAACAGTACTGGAGAATGGGAAGCAGTAGATACACATCTACGAACTCACGAGCATACCCTTTTAGTTAATGGTATAACGACCCATCTTGGTTGGAATGGTACACCATTGTATACTGCTCCTGATGTTACATTATCAAATGCACACGATTGGCATAAATTAGAAGGCTCTGAACCAGACCATCTACACGCATTTAACGGAACAACATTAGACACTCTCGGAACACACACTGGCAGACAAGCATTACCATTAGATGATAATCAAGCAACTGATTTGATTAATGGTGAAGTGACTGAAGTAAAAACATATACATCTATCTCAGGCGGAGACCATTATCACGGAATCACAATTACATACGACCCAAATACATTAAGTTTCGTTGCGTTAGATACTGAGAAATGGGAATCATCTGACGGACATCAATTCTATTCCGCAGACCCAAGGTCACACGCACATCCAACGAACATCTCTAATCTGTTTTCACGACCAGGTTATAATGAGATGATGGAAATTCTACCGACATTTGCTTCTCCTGGATATCCTTATCCAGGTGGTTCTCACCCTCACTTTCATAATGATACAGTTGTGGGACCATTTGCAGAAGGGGCTTTGACTGGACAGATTTCTTACGCTCACGGAATGACGATTGACCAAGGTATGCAACTGATTGATGGTGTTGTAGATAGTGTTACTATTTACGATTCAATTGAGGGTGCTCACTTTCACGAGTACAGAATTAAATGGGATACTAATTATAATATATTCTATGCTGATTGGTCAGTGACTTGGATTAAAGGTGGCATTGAAGATTCACTTCAAGACCCTACTAAATATTATGTATCTGTAGTTGAGAATGCGGCTGAAGGACTTCACTGGCATAACTTGACAATTGACTGGAATCCAAATCTAGTTGCAATACCACAGCAAACTGGTGGTAGCATATATATAACGAAGACTACATCAACTGATGAAGTTCTTTCTGCGGCACCGAGTGTTGTTGTTACGCAGGCTTCAACCGAATTACTACCAGTCACAACAACGTATCCAGATACGCCTGCGACTGGTGATACAACTATTATCGTAACATATAGTGATTTAATCACAACGACAACAACGTCAACGGTCCAGATTACAACGACCACGACTGATATTATATACTATTCAGATTATGGTACTGAAACATCGGTTGGTGACCCAGTTATTACGTCTGAAGTTACGACAAGTCAAACAACTTCCGAAGTGGAAGACTTAACGGAAAGAAAAACTTATGTAAATAATGTCCTTCAGGCAAACAACCCGCCCATTGTTCAGATGCAACCATCGTTTATTGCTGGTATCGGAAGTCACGACCACCTGCTTTATGATGGATGCTCTTTGGATTCAGCGGGAGTTAATGTCGGAAGAACGTGTGAACCAATTACTTTGGCACAAGCAAATGATTTGATTAATGCTCAGAATGCCAACTATGGTATTATATTCTTTGATTCTCCAAACGGAGCAAGTTCCCACTATCACGGATATACGATAAAATTTAATCCCAATATGGGAGCAAAGGGAACATTTGTAGTTGCTGGTATTTCACAATGGGATATTATACCAGGAACATCTACATATGTGCATAAATTCTCTCTAACTGGTGGATTCCACGACCACGATTACTGGATAAGTGTTGCAGATTATACATCCTTGATTGGTGGAACTTATGTAACTACACCACAGAGAGATAGTACACACGCGGCCGTATACACTCACGAATTAGTATTAGAGTGGAATGGTTCTACTTATAACATTATATCACAAACAAGTGACTATGACAACCACGATACAATATCATATTTGGGAAGTGTTCCAATTGGTGGTCAGTGGTCACAAAACACACAGGGCTCTGGAGCGGGCGACCACGTCCACTCTACTACTGTAGACGATAGCAACGTATGGCCAGTACCGGCATAAAGTTGTGAATATTTTAATTAAACAAACGTATAAATAGTTCTGATAAATATCAAATGATAGCAGAACATAATAATTTAAGGAGTTAGTAAAATGGGTGCAATTGTAACCAGTAAATTCAGAACACAGAACTTGATGGTTTTCATCGACCAGTTCAAAACTACTGGTTCTGTTGACGACAACTTCCTGTATCTAGGGTTTGGGCGAAATGACGCTTGGCCTAATGATGCTCAAGGAAATGACGAAAGTTCAGGTAACTTTACTCTACCTGACCCTCTTGATGAGGATGAATCACAATATTGGACTGACATTGTTGGTACCAAGCGAATTCAGAATGATGATATCTCACCCGTGCTTCCACGTATTAACTGGGAAACAGGTGATACTATCGCATTTGACGGAGATGCCGCAAACGGCATCACAGGAATTGATGAACCTGGCCGTTCTTTTGTTTCAAAAATCGGAAGTCACAGTATTGTGATGAATTCTGAATATCGAGTTTATATGTGTACAGGCGAACCATCTGGCGGAAAATGCTATATTGGTGGAGTCTTTGATGGCGGAACTGCTGTTTCACGAACAACTTGTGAAGGTACTTTAGGTGGACTTTGGTTACCTACTGGTGCTTCTGAAGAGCCAACTGGCTTTACTGGAGATGCCGCTGGACTAGTTGCTCAAGCGATTACTACATCTGACAACTATACGTGGACATTCTTATATAAACTAGAATTGAACGACATTATTAACTCTACTACCAATGACTGGATGCCAGTTATTTCAGGTACAGGAGTTCTTGCAGGGTCTGAGCAGGCCGATTTCGGTGATGTAGATTCTATATTTACAGCGAAAACTCACCACGGATTGATTCACGTTAGACTTGAGACTTCAGACGGATTCCCAGAGAACGATGACTTTCGACAAATCGGACTCTTGCGTAATCCAGAACTTGCTGGTGGCGGAACGAAAGCCCAAGCATCCGTATATGCTGATGCAGACGTAAGTTTAGAAAGCGATAGTGGACAGTTGATTTATCTTGAGAACAGGCGTGCTATTACTCGTGCATCTGACCAGATTGAGGATTTGAAACTCGTAGTAGAATTCTAAGAATACTTTAGGATGTTATATATGTTCTCTCTCCAAAAGTGGGGAGGGAACATTAAAGATGATAGGAACATATTTAGGATAATAGCGAATGGCATATAACTTCAACACATCTCCATATTATGATGACTATAATGCGGATGACAAATTTTTAAAGATTCTGTTTAATCCTGGTCGAGCAGTTCAGGCCAGAGAATTAACTCAAATACAATCTATTCTTCAGAATCAAATGTCCGCTTCTGCGAATCATATATGGAAGAATGGCTCTGCCGTTGTAGGCGGAGAAGTTAGTGTTGCTAAAAGAGAATGGATGCAACTTGCTGTGGTTGATACCTCTTGGTTGAATCGTATTGTTTATGGTGAAACATCTAATGCAGTTGCAGAAATTACTCAACTTCACGATGATGAAACGCAACCTATCTATTACTACAGAATACTTTCTGGACAATTTCAAGCAAACGAAAATCTATTAAGTTACGATACTGTTTGTGAAGGCGGCTTTGATGTAAACGGTGAATGTGCTGATAACAATTGGTACGATGCGACTCAAATATATAAAGCAGGCGTCATCGTAGGAACAGGACAAGGACTAGAAGCAAGAGTTGATAACGGTGTTTATTGGCTAGATAATTTCTTCACTCCTATTCTAGCACAAACTATTTTCTTAGACCCAATTTCTGCAACACCAACATTAAAAGTTGGATTCGATATTGAAGAAACTATTGTAGCATCAACGACTGACCCAAGATTGCTTGACCCTGCTTCTGGTTTCTATAATCAGAATGCACCAGGTGGAGATAGATATCAAATTTCTCTTACATTGATTGCAGAGGCCAACTCCGCTGAATCTAATAAGTGGTTGTGGATGATGGATGTCACGAATGGCATCATTACTACTAAGTATGAGGCTACTGACTATTCACTTCTTAGTAATGAAATGGCTCAACGAACATTCGATGAGTCTGGCAACTATACTATTAATCCATTCCCAATTGAATTTAAAACGGGAAGTACGGTTGATAAGTATTCTATTAAAGTTGACCCATCTAAAGCATACATTAATGGATATGAACACGAACTCTTAGTTCCTCTAACTGTAGAAGCAGATAGGGCAAGAACAACTCGCCACGTAGCGAATGACCATATCAATCCTGAATTTGGACCATACTTTGAAGTAGCATCTATTGATGATATGCACGGCGTGTTTAATGTTGTGAATAAAGAATATGTTATCCTTGTTACTGACACGGGTTACACTTCTGCAACGAGTCCAGTTAATACTATCGGAATAAGAAAACGTATCACACACGTTACAAAGTACGGCAACGCATTCAGAATTTATCTAGAAAACAATACTGGCCTCGATGCTATCGCACCCGCTCAATATATTGTTTCTGAAACGAATGCCGATGTATACGCAAAAATCTCTCGTCCAACTGGTATCGCAGTTAGTAAGGGTGTTAATTATCCTTGGATTTATAAGGTCCATTCAATTACTTCTGCACTATCTCTAGGACAAGTAACATACTCTACACAAAAGAATTTAACCGCTATCTTATCTGGAGCAGTTGCTTCAGTACCCGCAGTTTTCAATGATATGCACTGGGAACGAGTTCTTTATATCTGGGACGAATTTACAAACCAAGTTATACCTCAATATGGTACTGTCGCTTCTGGTGATACGTGGAGGGCTGACTTAACAGGAAATACAACTGCACTTATTGAAATAGTAGACCAAGTCACAGGTAACACATCAACGAATTTGTCTGGACATAATATCTCTATTATGGCAGATATGTATATGTCAAATGCTTCTTGGAGAGCATTGACAAAATCTACAACATCAACCGATTATGTTCTTTCACTTACTGACACATTAACAATTGCACACGCAGTTGAAGAAATTGTTTCTATTATCGCACCTGATACTACGGATGTAACTTCATCATTTACCTTCACAACTGGTGATACTGATACTTCTTTGAACGATGCACTATTAACTTGGAACGATGCAGTTAACCCAAGTCAACCTGGCACATATACAGTAACATATAAACATTATATTCTTGGTAATATCACAACCGCTCAATATAGATGTGTAAACAGTTATACAGATTCTGGTATCACTTATGATGACATTTTTGGATATAGAGACTCAACAGGATTGAGTCACCCTTCCGCTGATGGGATGGACTTTAGAGCATCGGATGACGATTACGCAGTTGGCACATATTTGCCACTACCTTCTTCTAACATCTCAGTATCTTATGATTTCTATCTCCCACGAAAAGATAGACTGACAATTAATGACGATGGAAAGATACAGATTAAACAAGGCTTCCCTTCTACTGAACCAGTTCTTCCTACTGAAGAATTGAATGAGATGACCTTGTATAATATATTTGTACCAGCGTACACATATAACCACAAGAATATTAATGTATCTCACGTAAAGAATAAAAGATTTACGATGCAAGATATTCGTGGCATAGAAAATAGACTTGAAAATTTAGAATACTACACTGCACTTAATCTTCTAGAAAAGACTACTGCCGATATGCAGGTGCTTGACACGGCAGGATTACTAAGATATAAAAATGGTATCTTAGTTGACCCGTTTGTTGACCACGGTATTGGTGATGTTATCGATGAAGCATATTATTGTGCTATTTATCCAGAAGCAGGAATATGTACTGTACCCTACGAAATGTATGGTATGGATATGGTAGGTGGTGTAAAATCTAATGTTAAATTAAATAATCTGACATATACTCTAGACTTTGATGTTATTGAAGCGTGGATTACTCAGCCGATGGGGTCACAAGTTATTAACTTGAATCCATTTGCTCGTAAATCTTGGGTTGGATTCTGTACATTAACTCCTCAATCTGATACTTGGTTTGAAGAACTTTATATGCCAGATGTTATTATTCAGAATGAAAATAACAATGCTGTAACTCAACAAGTAGAAACTTTTGGAACACAGACTCGATGGAATGCTTGGCAGACTCAATGGTCTGGATGGGCAGACGTTGGTGGAAGACAGAATGTTCGTGAAGGTGCGGAAACAATCACCTTTGGTGGTAATCTTAGTTTTGGTGGTGGCAGTGGAACTACTGAACGAGCATTTGAAACTGGAAGGCATTGGGGCTCGGGAACCATTAATAATCGACCTACTCGACAACGGACTGTTTGGAGACAAATTACAAAGGTTGATACTTGGGACCAGAATCAACAACAAACAAATAATCAATTACGAACTGGTACGAAGTCTCATATGGAAATCAATGATATTCGCACACAAGTCGGTGATAGATTTGTAGACAGTTCTGCTATTCCTTGGATGAGAAGTGTACCTGTAACTATCGATGTAGATAAATTACGTCCATCAACTCAGATGCACTTTGAATTTGATGAGATTAATGTCGATGCTTATATTACTCCAGACGGAGGAGCAATGGGTGACGCTGTTTGGACTGATACTGCTGGTAGACTAAGAAACGCAGTATTACAGATTCCTTCAGAAGGTGCAGACGGAGTTAGAATCAGAACGGGTATGAAGATACTCGCAATGAAAGACAATTTCACTTCACCAGAATTAATGACTACACAAGCAGTAGGAGTATTTACATCTGCTGGTACTCTTGATAGACGGCAGAGAGATATTCTATCTACACTAGAAAGTTACAGGGTTGATGAAGCCATAAGTGATACTCGGGCTATATTAGGTGAAACCAGAACAATTTCTAGAAGCGATACATCTGGAACAAGTAGAACAACAAGAAATGTAACAGAGTGGTATGACCCAGTAGCAGAATCATTCTTAGTAGCAGACGAAGATGGTGGAGTATTTGTAGACTCAATCGATTTATTCTTCTGGTCAAAAGATGACGAAGAGACTCCTGTTCGAGTAGAAATTAGAACAATGTCAAATGGTTATCCGACTACAACGGTTGTGCCGATGGCATCTAAGATGCTTTATCCTGAAGATGTTTCTACTTCCACAACGGGAGCAGTAAGCACACGATTCCAATTCGCAGACCCAATTTATCTAATGAACGGGACTGAGTATTGTTTTGTTGTGATATCGGATTCCCTAAAATATAATATGTGGATTTCTGAATTAGGAGAAGTTGATTTGCTAAGTGGTAAATATATTAGTGAACAACCATATCTTGGAAGCCTATTTACTTCTCAGAATAACACAACTTGGACCGCAGAGCAATTAAAAGACATTAAATTCGATATGAATAAATGTGCCTTTACCCCTACTGGCGACCTCCAACTTGATATGAAGCCATACGGTGATACTAAATTAGCGGCATCATTTATGCCCAATTTTCAACCACTTGTTCTTTCGGGAACGAGTTTAGATATAGAGGGTGTTGTTAACGGAGATATTAATAATATATATGGTGGAGTTTTAGATAACGAAGATGTCATACTTGAAAATGTTGTATCTCTAGACGGTAGTCATACGATTGCTTCTGGTTATCAATATACTCCAATATCATACAATACTACATTTAAAACCGATAATACTAATCTTACTCCTGTACTAAATAAAGAGAGATTAAGCACAGTTCTAGTCAATAATATTATTTACGATACGGCTCCAACTGTCAAGAATCAAATGGGAATCTATCAATCTAAGGATGTCAAGTTGGCGAATTTCGCTAGTGACTTGCAAATGTTCCTTAGTGTACAAGAAGTTCCTAATACATACGTCAAAGTTTACTACGATACAGGTACAGTTATTCCAAGATATATTACTACTCAACCATATGCGAATACCATCACCCACGGTGATTACAACGTGAATGATTTTGAAGAGTATTACGCACACATTTATCCTTCTGGAGCAAATAGTCCTGAAAATACTATCACGGCCCAAGGCTCTGGTATTGCTAACTGGAACGGAGTCATAGCGAATCCTGGACAGGGTGTTAGTGCTGAAGTCTCTACCGCATATGTAGATGGTGATGACGACCCAGCCAACTTAACGATGATGCACCTAGTTGATATATCTAATATGAAATCAATCATTAGAACGTGTTTCATAAGTCGAAAAGATTTGGCAGGAGCAACTTCAGACGTAACCACATCTGGTCAAGGTGCTGGAACAGACCTCTCATTATATGATGTTGGAGATGTTTGGTTCGGAGTTTGGGATGATGATTTGAATAGAAAGTTTTATGAGAAAGTCATTAATGCTGATGGCACATATTCTAAACAAGAAGTTCCTGTACTAGAGATTGATTCAATTGTTCCAACGGAACATCCTGATTATCCTATCGGACTTGCTGTTATCGAAGAAGAACCAGTATCGTGGAGGGAGATGAAAGACAGTGGTGTGACGATTACAAACTCATCTATCCAAACTAATATGGAATTTATTGAGCATACCTTCACTCCATTGAAGAAAGTGTCTCACGAATTTGACCATTTTAGAGTTAAAATTGAATTACATACGACTCATCCGTGCTATTTACCAGCAGTACGAGAGATGAGAGTATTGACACTGACATAGGAGATAGATTATGGCGGAACCAACATATACAAAAGACCCAAGAACTGGCGCAGTCATATTTACTGACTCTGGAGCATATAAACAACGCAAAATTGCAATCAAAAAGCAGAAAGAAGCACAACAAGTTCAAACGGATTCTCGAAGAGTTATAAATAGTATGAGAAGCGAAATAAAGGGACTAAAAAAACTTGTGTACGATTTGATTGAAAACCGAGGGGATTAAGACTTTATGGCAACTGGAACCACAACTATACCGTACGTAAGAAAGGATGAAACCTTCAAAACGTGGCGTGAACGTACCAACATAATGATTCAACAGCAAAATAATTTTGTTAGGATGCAAGAATTTGAAATGTTAGGAGTTAGTGACCCGTATGTTACCACCTCTATGCAGTTGAACTACACCAGCGAACTAGCGTCCGAATAATTTATAGGAAATAATATAAAAATGGCACATTATACAGGTCACAAATTCAGTCTATTAGAATTAAACACTATAGAGCAACAGAAGAGTTCCTTCTTGGACTCTTTGAACATTAAATTGGATGCTCCTGACCTTCTTGTTAAGGATTTGGCTCTTATGCTGAAGTCTTTAGAGGTAATGGAAAACCTAGAACATTTGCCAGAATATAAAGATTTTCTAATTAATGTCGCAGGCCGTTCACAACAATTCGTATCACCAACAGAAATGATTGAGAATGGTGGTCTCGATATAACATATGAATCCTCTAACCTTGTTCAAAATAGTTCTTTTGCCGCAGATGCGTTTGAAGTTGAATTGCTCAAGAATAGTGGTTTTGATGAACCAATTAACGTAGCAAGTCCTTGGGCGAATGGTATTGCATACCAATTCGACAGGTTCTTTACTGAGGGAACTCAGATTGTTGATGCTTACACCGATGGTCAACAGGTTGCTCTTGCTTGGTTTGAAGCAAATCTTAAACCAAATACTCAATACAAATTTTCATACGACCTTACAGTTAATGATGTTAACTGGGACCTTATTTCAGGTGCTAAAAATATGGTCGATATGCTTGCTCCTGATACAGCGACTTTCTCAGAAGTTGGTGGTGGACCAGCCCCAAGAACATTTGTTGCTTCTGTAATAGAAGACGAACTTCTAGTTCGTCCTACTTGTAGCAGTTGTTCTAATAATCCTTCAATCTCTGACCAAGCAACTTGTGAAGGTGTTGGCGAGACTTGGACAGTAATCACACCAGAATATCTGACTTCAATTGTCGCAATGGAAACTGCTTGTACAAGTACAGGCGGTCACTGGTTCGAAGGCGCAATTAACGACCCGAACACACAAACACATATTCTTGTCCCTTACCATCTCGAAGCGAGAGAAGGCGACACAATCATATTTAATAATCCAGATACAAACATATTGGTTCACAATGCTGTTTCTGATGATAATATATCCTTTGCTTCTCCTGACCTTTCACCTGGTGAACAGTGGGCTTGGGTAGTAGATGGATATCACGATTTATATTTTCACTGTACTTTTCACCCGCTCGAAGAAGGAAGATTGTCCAGTACGACTAACCACAGATTTGTTTATTCATTGAATCACGGACTAAACCCCGGCGATACAATCAAGATTCCTATTAACTATGGCGCTAATGTAGCCTTACCTGCACTATCTAATTCTTATAATATTAGCCAGATAATGCCTCAACTCTGTACCTCAATTGGTGGAGCAGGCTCACAAAACGTAGTAGAATCACTTTATCACGACCTTTCACTTACTGACTTAGTATCATTTCAGTCTGGTGACGTTGAAACTGACCCGAATGCTACTGTTCCAGTTGTTATCACCTTCCAAGGTGGTAATGATTCTAATACAGTAAATGCTTCGGCAGATGCGACAGTTGTTGGTGGTGTAGTAACAGCATTGACATTAAATAGTGGTGGTTCTCAATACACAAACATCCCGACAATGTATATCTCTGGCGGAGGTGGTGCTGGTGCAACTGGCACTATAGGATTTGATGCTTCAGTCACGGGTATTGTTATAGACGAACCTGGAACTGGTTATCAATCTGTTCCTACTATATCTATTTCTGCTCCATTCGGAGTATTAGTTGCTGATGGTGGAACTGCGATTCAAGCCGAAGCGACTTGTACGATTGATGCTACTGGATTTGTTGATACAGTAACAATAACGAATGCGGGTTCTGAATATACTGGCCCACCTGCTGTTACATTTGTTGGTGGTTCACCAACAGTCAATGCTTTAGCAACAGGCTCAGTTGATGGTAGTATTACTTCACTTACTCTAGAACAAGGCGGTACTGGTTATGGTTCAGGCGGAAGCACAACGGGTGGCGGAGCAGTAGTTGGAGTTGGAGAGCGTAAATGGGAAGATTATATTATCACCGCAGTACAAAAAGGTGATGCACGAGTCGATGTATTCTTTGATGACGTTAATGTTATCGGACACATACACACTGGTGAACTCACAACTGCCGAATACGCTACTATTCAAACAGGCACAAACGTAATTTCAATGTCAACGACAGACGGAACTGGCTCTGGAGATAACTCTCCTCACGCTCACTCTGTTACATATAACTGGGACCCTGCACTAAACAATGGTGCTGGTGGAATGTATATAGTTGGAATGACTGGCTCACATACTCACGGTATGTCTGAATACTATGTTATCGAAGGCGGAACTAATATTGAATTGACTAACTTTGGTCATTATCATCAATTGCTCCTTGACATAACAGACGAAGCGACACTAAAAGCAAGTCCATTAACTGGAGTCACACAAGACACTGATGGAACTTGGAGTCATACGGGCGGAGCAACTAAGATTGGAACTTCCAATTACGGAACTTCTGACCCACAGCATTTCCATACAGTAGAATTTGGATGTATCGACCCTGCAAATGACACATATTTAATTATTTCGATTGACCAACATATTCACGATTTTGATAGAGTATACTATCCTGGGTCAAGTCAATTCACAGTTGGAAAATATGATTTCGCTTTAGGTGGCGATGATTTGAATCCTTCTACAATCGCAACGCCTTTCACAGATATCGCAGGATATGTTAAGAAAGAACGTGGTATTGAATCAGACGGACACCAACTTAAAGCAGGCGACAAGATACACTATACTAACGTATATAACGGAATTCATCACGGTAATACAAATTACTTTGTTGACTATGTTATCGATTGGGACCACTTTGCATTAACTGAAACAGTAATTTATCCTCTAGAGAATGCGCCAGGAACTACTCCAACTTTCTTCAATGTTATTGAGAGTTATGAAGTTGTTGCTGATATGGCATCCTTTAGATACGAAGTTGAACGAGATTTAACTAACCACGTTGGTGACCCGTTCATCTCTGGTGTAGAAGTTCTATGGTCTCGACCAAGAACTGTTAAATCAGTCAATCACGCATTATCAGTTGGTGATGTTGTTCAGTTACCATCTGGACCACAACCATATACGCCTACTGAATTACCTGGCGCAATGATGAACCATACAGTTGTTGCACTTGGCGATGGTTACGGACCCACAGACGGATTTGAAATTATTGTCGATACACAATCTACTATTACAGCCGCTGACCCTGGCCAGACTACAGTTGAAGGAGCACAAGATTCTCCTTGGTTCTGGTCTTGGCACGATATGTCAAACATCTCTTACTATCCTTATCAAAGAGACATTGCAGAACACGAAGCATTCGGTGGTAACGAAGGAACAGCAGGAGGATTCGACTTATTCCGTGGTGGTAAATATACATTTGTAAATAATGCTTGGAGTTCTTCAGGACACGTTACTGCTCCTGACCCATTCACTGGTGTAATGCAAGATATGTATATGCACGCCGCTGGTATTAAAGCAATACCTGGTGGAGGCTGGGATAACCTAGTTCAAGCGGGTATGACACGAGGCTTAGGCGAACCAAATGAGGGCTATCATTGTGTTAATAAAAACGCAAGTCACGGATTAACCATTGAAACTGGGGCTCTAAACGACTTTGTATCTCTTGAGGATAACCCAGGAACTTGGGTTTCAGACCAACCATTCCCAGTTTGTATGGGATTGAGTGGATGGTGTGAAGAACTAGATGTAACTGGTTGGTATTACAATGGAGTCGATGACTACTCAGTATGTACCGCATTAAATCCAAATGAAGATGTTGGACTAGCACAATGGAGAGTGTCACAATGGATTGGTAACTTCTCGAAAGAATTTACTTGGAAAATCCCAGAAGATTTCGGTCTAACAGGTGCTGATGGAGTATCTGGATTTGGGCCATTCGTACCGCCAGGAGAAACTAATCTCTACTACGCAGTAGAAGATGATGGCGGACTATACAAATTTGATAAAGAAGGAATGATTGAGGGAACAAACAGAACTCTTAACTTATACCGAGGTGCTACTTATAGATTTAGAGTCAACGCACCTGGTCATCCATTCTATATAACTACTGATGACGGAAGTCACTTTACCCCAGGCGCTTACTTCGGTGAGTATCTATTGGGTGTCACGGGTTCTAGAGGAGAAGAAGGAGCAGGGGTTCAAACTGACCCAGGTTCTAAATTCGGACTAGATGCCGCAGGAGTTCCTAAGTATGAGATTGTAGAATTTACTGTACCTTCAGTTGCACCAGACACACTGTATTATCAGTGTGGTTGGCACGCATCTATGGTTGGTACATTCAATATTATTGACATTCCAGTAGTTAATGCTGGAGATGATATCGTAGTTTATTATCATCACGGTCAAGAAAATATGTACACTCCATTACACATTAAAGATAAAATTCAAATAGACAACGGAACAGGAAATGATTACTTCCAAGTACAACCAGAACCTGCAAATGCGTTCCCAGTAGCGGGAACTCAAGCAGACTTGTTACAACTTGGAAATCTAGTAACAGCAACTGGATTAGGAGCACTACCTAAGATTCAAGCAATGAATATTGAACTTGGTACTATCCAATATATTGACCCAGTTACAATGATAAAAGGTGCTAATTCAGAGCAATTCCTTGTAACAAATAACCACGAGGGACTTGCTAAAGTTTATATGAGTGTTGATATTAATCAGCGTTCAAATATTCTACTCGACAATGTTTCATTCAAAGAAGTTGTTTGGACAGAGACAGGTTCTTGGGAAGTAAACGGTGGTACTGCACATACAACTGATGGCACTGCCGCTCATATCGAACAACTTGTTACTGGAACAGTTCAAGACGGAATCACTTACGAAATTCAATATGATATTATTGAGTCGTTTAAAGATGTATTCGGCGCAGAGAATGGAACACTTACAGCATCCTTGATGGGCGATACAACGATTGTCGGAACTGCAAATACACTAGTAGGACATTATTCTGAAACTGTAGTCGCTCCTAATAATACTGCAATACTGAGATTGTCTAACACGGGAATAGGTAAGATTGATAATATATCAATCAGAGAACGTGTTACTGGACAGAATGCTTGGTATATGGGTGAAGGATGGCAGTCAATCAACGGTAAAGCGTATCTTGACGGAACTATTTTATCTGATACTGAGATTAATCAGACAGTAGTATTTACTCCTGGCAAACTATATGAAGTTAAGTATACCTTAGCAGATATGGACCCAAGTGATAATGGAATGACTGGGCGATTAAGAGTTGCTCTTGGTAGTGATACTACTCATAAGATTGCTAACTGGAATCTTGATATAGTAGACCCACTTCAAATCAATTGGACTGCTTCGGGTGTTGATGTTTCAATTACTAATGCAGTGATGAACTTTAACTCTTCTGTAAATGGAACAATGACATATACTCTAGAGAATAATTTAGTCAAAAACTCTAGTTACGAGACTACATTAGATTGTGTTCTTGAGACACATAATATTCTTACTTTCCAAGTTGGGCCTGGTCCTAACGGAAGTCACTCACATCAATTCCAGATTACACAGGTTGATGCTGATTGGTTGATGGCTGATGCAACTCGCACAAGAACATTCCCTCAGACTGATGCCTATCACGCTGATACATATACTCACGAATTCACTATTAGTTATGATACTGGAAGTTATATTCTAGTTAGTCAAACTATTCCTGAAGGACACGAGACACTAGCATTGATTGGAACATCTGCTAATAACCCATCAATTGAAATCTTGATTGGCGGAGTTCTTCAGAAAACGATTACTACATCTGGTATTCATCATCTCGATTTGATAGGTGAAGCCAGTGACCAGTTTGTTCTACGAATGAATGGAACTGGATTAATCAATTCTGTATCATTACACGAAGAAGATATCCCAGTTCTTGATGCTGATACAACTGGACTTGTTCCAAGCGGACAACGTACACATCACGTTAGAGCGGGTTCTGCGGATAGCAAAATTCACTTCATATCTACTGTAGATAATAATCGACCTGAAAATTATAGTCCTTATTATACTAATACGGGATTTCAAGGAAGTATTGATGATGTTTCTGTTAGAGAAATCGAAGAGAAATGGACATTCTCACCTCAGCAAGGTGCAGAGGCTTATGTAAATCAAAATACTCAACAAATATATACATCTGGTGTCGGTACTTCTGCAAGAGGTATTGCACATATTAGTTTTGAAGTTACTGATAAATTGAATTATAAAGTATCATTCGATATTGATAGACCTACTGATTCAATCGTTAAGATTGGTCCTACGCCTGATTCAGATGCGTATGGAAGTATGGTGATTGCGGCGAACGACACAGACGGCTCTAAAGACTTTATCTTTACTGCACCTGTTACGGGTAACGCATTCTTAACTCTTTCAACTACTGGAAATGGATTCACTTATTGGGATAACATCTCAGTAAAATCTGTTCCTAATCTTTCATCTGATGAGTATCTATTGTTAGCACGTTCAATGAACGTCTTCGGAGTTCCAATCGGAGGAGAAGAGCGATGGGCAAACAACCATCTTGATATGAAGAATGCAGATTACGTTGGACAGCCAATCGCTGGAATGCGTACTCTTGAATCATTCGGAGAATCTGTAGTTGAAGATTACTATGACGTTAACAAGCGTTCTAATGAAATTCTTAATCCACCAATTATGATTTCCACTATGAGTATTGAGTTTGGTAATAGAGCAGTATCGGCAATAACCCCATCTTGTTCTAATCCATTATACTACAACTCTGTAGATTGTGAAACAATAAACGGTGCTTGGACGGGACTCGCAACAGAATTCTGTTCTGATGGAATTTATACTACTGAAGCAGGTTGTGTAGAACCATTCGGAACTTGGACTGCAGGAAGTTGTTCAGCATCGGCAAATAATACTGAAGCAGATTGTATAATGGAAGGAACTTGTTCTAATCCAGTATATAACAATAACGAAACTAACTGTCTGGCTCAGGGAACTTGTTCTATCGGTTCTTACTATGACCAAGTATCTTGTGAAAATAATGCAGGTACGTGGACTTCAGCGAATAATACTTGGACTTCAGCGAATAATACTTGGACCCCAGGTACTTGTACTGACGTTTCATATACGACTGAAGCAACTTGTATCGCACCAAGAGGCACTTGGACTCCTGAAGTTCCAGCACATTGTTCTGATGCTAACTTCACGACTGAAGCAGAATGTATTGCACCAAGAGGAACTTGGGATACTACAGTAGTCTCAGCAATGGCGGGAGATACAGTCGAAGTAGTTGGTGATGGTATTGACCCATTATGGACAATCACACTCGGTGGAGTCGAACAGGTTTCACAAGCAGTCTTGTTGCCTACTAAAGTTAATTTTGTTATCAATCCTCTAACTCCACTTGGAGACCAAGAGTTTATAATTACAAATACTGATGGAGATACCGCAACTGCTCCAACCTTATTCAATGTTAGAGATACATTAAGAATCATATCGGTCACGGAGATAGACCCGTCTAATTGGTTTATACTTGGAGCAGGATTTGTATCTGGTGGAAATGGTACTGTAGTGTGGGTAGAACTTACTAGCACTCCGGGTACAGGACCAGTGGCAAATAGTCCAAGTTACCAGTTCACAGATGTTAATAATCTGGCAATGGTCGATGACCAAGGTGGACTGGCTTCTGGAACATATGATGTAATAGTTGAAAACGCAGACGGAACTCAATTTAGAGAAGTATCTTCTCTAGTGATTCCATAATATACGATATGATTATGAATTTAGTTCTTATAAATATATCAGAAGAATACAATTTTGGAGATAAAATACAATGTCCGTAACACTATCAAGCATAACTACTGCGGTTGACCCGTTCAATGACATACCAGATATTACATTTGATAGTGTCGATGTCACGGCGTTTACCGAAGAAGTAGAGATATACACAAATACACCAGCGGTTATGATACCGACTAAGTTGAATGCGATGGCCGCATCAATGAAGAACTGGTTGAATGATAATATCTCAACTCCTTTAGAAAATCAACAGAATACCTTCAAGAATGAGGTAGTTGTTAGAACAAATACGGCTATGAACGCTGTAGAAACCTATATGAACGATGAGGTTCAAGGATTCGTCAATGCAACATTCGTCCCTTGGGCCAATGATGCAGGAAATGTTCTATCAAATCACGCTAATACTCTTGAAACGAATTTAACAAACAGCCTATCGCAATTAACGACTGATTATACTGGTCACGTTGCGTATCAGGATTCTATTATTGCTCAAGCACTAGCAGATATGCTTGCGAACTTATCGCAATATACTTCTGGCGCAGCCGATTCTGGATATTCTATCCATCAAACGAATACTCTACTTTCTGAAGTCACGATGACTAGAGAAATCGGATTTACTGATTATCTCTACAATGCAGAAGGTAATATTACGTTTGCTGAAGAGGGTCCTAATAAGACTCACCACATTTCATATAATCCAACATCTGGTGCAATTGTATCATTTGGTGAAAGTATGCAGATTGTAGGAGAGCCACGACCATTCCAACATCACTTAAAACTTGATATTGAAACGGCTACAGGTTCTACCTCAGTTACTAAGATTAAAGCATATGATATTAACAAGAATACCACAGTTGGTGGAGTTACTACATTCAGAGCAACGGGACACGAAATTAATGGTGACCCTGCAGTAGACTTAACTATTCTTAATAACACTTCTATCCCAGACACAGACAACCCAGAACTTATTCTAAGACGTGGCGCAGATGCCGCACTTATGTTTGGTGGAGTTGACAGTGGAGATTATGTCAAAATTACAGACATTACTGGTAATACTGTTTACAATAATGGTGTAACAGGAAACTTTGCAGAACATTACGATACAGTTCTATTCAAGCCTTTCCAATCTTATTGTCACGATGCTACAAGTTCAGTGACTGGTTGGGGCGTGACTGCAATGCACAACGCATCGGATATCGATGGTTCTGGTGGAAGTTATGATACTCCTACTACTTGTGAAGAATATTTTGACCCAATTGTCGCACTACTTGACGATTTTACACGTTCTTATGAGTATAATATTTCAGGCGAATCATACGTAAAAGAATTATCAGACGGACTAATTTATAAAGTGTTCATCAATGATGACTCTGGATTTATTGATTCTTACGCATACACAGTTGATGCAAATGGAAAACAAGGAACTGGAGCAATACTTAACGCAGTTTATGATGATGGTGTTTCAGATGTCGTAATCACAAACGGTGGTACTAAATGGTCAGCAAATACTTCAGTACGAGCATTTGATAAGGGAGCAGTTGATGTAGCGGGCTCAGTAGAAACTAAAGCGGTTTCTTCATTCACATTGAAAGATGGAATGGTAGAAGAAGTTAAAGTTGAAACTCCTGGTGCAGGATATACTGGATACTATGAAGTAGCGGTTGCCGCAGTACCAGGTGGAGATGGACATACTCATACAGTTCATCTAACCCAGACTGAAGTTAATCTTATTAAATCGGGAACTCCTGTTCTATCAACTACGGTTGATGCGGGTCACACTCACGACCAAACAGTATCTTGGAACGTATTCAATCAATCATTTGAATTCACTGCAACAAACGGTGCTCACGTTCATCCAAGGGAAGTTACTACTCACATTGTTAATCCTACTATCACGCTTACTTTCACCACTTCAACTGGTGGACTTGCGGCTGGATATGTTACTCTTAAAGAAGATGACAGTGTAGATTTTGTAACAATTACAGATGGCGGAGCAGATTATGTTGTCGCTGACAGTGTTGCAATTACAGGTGGAACTCCTACTGTGGCAGCCGCAACTTCAATGTCACTAGTTGACGGCGGAATTGCTGGATTCGCAGTATCAGTCGCTGGTACAGGATATACGGATACTACTGCTAAAACAGTAAGTGTCGATATTCAGAACAACGCTTTTGTTCCATCTATTATCTCTGCTAATGTTGGAGATACTCTAGAGTTTACAAACTTAGATATTCAAGCACATACAATTACTCACGCAGGTGGGATGTTTGATTCTGGTGACGTACCTCAGAATGCTGTTTTCACATACGTAATTACTAAAGAATGTGAAATCACAGATAAGTATGACCTCTATGATGATAATGACACAAACATTAAAGCAACCCTTTGGGTACGTGATAATAGCGTTTTTGTTGATATCAATTCACCTACTGGTGGAGGAGTTCGAGGACTTGCTACAGTCGATGCCGCAGGAACAATTATCAATATTGCTGTAGACAGACCTGGACAAGGATATACACTTACTGATATAGTGAACATAGTTGATGTATCTGGGCCAGGAGAAGGAGCATACGCAACTGTAGAAACTAATCGTTCTATTGCCTCTGTTGGTGTAGCCAATCGTGGTACAGGATACTCACCAGAAACTAAAATCGTTGTGATGGACCCTACGGGAACTCCGCAGTATGATATCACAGGCAATATGACTGGTACTCTATATGGTTCAGGTGCAATTGTTCGACCAGTTCTAACTACTGAAGCAGTACCAGGTTCTTGTTCAGATGTTGCATTCTCAGACGAAGCAACGTGTGTTGCTGGTTCAGGTACTTGGACTGCACCAATTACGATTGGTGAAATTGTTTCAATAACTGTTGTTAAACCGGGTTCTAATTATGTCGATGTTGAGTTTACTATCAATGACCCATTAGATACTGGTTCAGGCGCAGTTCTTACTCAAGACCTTAATAACGTAGTAACTGACATTGTATTAACTACACGTGGAACTAACTATGACGAACCGATGATTGTAGTTTCAGATGCTGGTGGCCTAGTTGGCTCAAGCACTAAATCAGTCGGAAGTGGTTTTGTAGGAAGTGTATCTCTTAATAATGGTATCGGGGCTGGAACGATTGTCGAAGATTGGGCAGATTATGTTCCTGGCGAAACACGAGTCATTGTTGTAGATGAACACGCAGAACCAACTGGTTACGGGGCAGAAGGAACGGTAGTATTAGGATTGAATGGTAATGTTTCATCTATCGAATTCACTAATCCTGGAACTGCATATAAGACTCCTGTCATAATTGTTGCTGGCCCAGTTCTATTGCAAGGCGCATCTATTAATAATGTCAATGTAGACTTAGCATTGTTTGGACCAGAGGGCAATACGAATGATTCTGAATTCTCTGCAAATAACACTGCTGGTACTAACTACAAGAATGGTATTATGATTCAGTTCGAGAATCCAAACGGACACACGCTGAACGACTCTTGGTCATTCAAAACTCAATCTTGGACACTAGGAACTCCTGCGTCATTACTTTACACTTCTAGTAGATACGATGGCAACCTTGAGAATATGAGGGGTATTATTACACTCAAAGATGTTTGGGAAGTATAATACTACTAGAAACTTAATATAAATATTTAATATAAATAGAATTGAATATGAAAACACTGGAGATTAAAAAACGATGGATATTTTAACACTTGGTAAAATGAACCAAATGGCGAAAGATGTCGACCAAACCTTGGAATATCTAGCCAATGCGACATTTACCGCCCTAAAAGACGTTTGTGACTTGCAAGAGTCACAAGTCGGAACACTCACTCAGACTACCGCAGACGGTGTAGCAGAGTTGATTGCCGCTGGTGGTGGACAAGGTAGTGGCCCAGAACGTGTACTATACGTTGGTTGTAACTCTGGTCAAGGTGCTACAGGTCAAGAAGCAATTAATTATAACGGACATCAATGTGCTTGGACTGTACCCGCAGACACTAAAGGAATTAAATTTGAAATGTACGGTGGAGGCGCTTCAGGATGGGGTGCTTGCTGTTGTATGATGGTAGGACTTCCTGGTGGTGCTGGAGGATATGTTGTTAAACACTTAAACGTAGATGACGGAGATTTCGTTGGAGATGGTACAGACGTTTATCAAATATGTTCAGCAGGAACTGGATGTTGCTATCCGAATAGTTCAGTCGGCAGAGGACATACGAGTTATGTAACTGGCCCAGGATTATCGAATTATTGTGCAGTTGGTGGACACGTAGGGCAAATACAATGTCATAGTTTCAACTGTTACACTTGTTGTCATACTTGTTTTAACTGTGCACCAGTATATGGTGGAGATTACGGTATGGGTGGCAGAAGTGCTTGGTTTCAC
>Ga0209362_1000174_pt1 | contig 60725 bp, 85 predicted proteins | sample SaaInlV_165m_DNA_FD_184680 | JGI IMG/M metagenome (GOLD analysis project Ga0209362, IMG submission 184680) | Marine microbial communities from expanding oxygen minimum zones in the Saanich Inlet - Saanich Inlet SI037_S3LV_110m_DNA (SPAdes)... | ecosystem: Environmental > Aquatic > Marine >... | reverse complement strand
TCCCATGTTGCAATGGACTTAGGTTTTTCCTAATGTCTGCACAGCAAGGGGTATAAATCCCTCAACACCAATAACTTATAAGGCCACTTTCGCGAACCTAAGAACTCTATTTAATATTTTTAAAGAATACACCCATAAACATAATATTTTATGCCTATTTCTAGGGTAATTTTGCAAATCGCGAACCTCTAACCTAACGACATGCTAACTATAGGTTCGCGATTATTTTAAATCAGTTATTTTAAATCATAATCAATTAATCCAGCTTTCTTAGCCATTGAATAAACTTTTTCATCAGCTTCATGACGAAGATACCAATCATCCCCAACAAAATATGCAAAAATGCTTTTCTTGTTTAATTTGGGATGTTTCTTACTTTGACCAAGTAACTTTTCAGATTTCAAACCATTTCCAATATCTCGAATTAACAAAGAAGAAGAGCCAAACTGCTTTTTTAGTGCTCCTTGTCTTCTAACTCCAAGTTCAGAACCGTTTAGTCTATAACCTTTTTCTATTTCTTCAACTCTAAAGTGGTTAAGGTCTGAATGATGCTCAAATGCTCTTATCGCAATATTTTTTGCAGCATTTATATCAGAATCAATAGTCTCAATCTTATTGTTTCGTACTACATAAAGATTCTTCTTGTTTTTAGCATCTCTATGACCAATATGGCGAGTCTCATTATCAGTCAAGGAAGTTAAATATGGATCTACAGAAACAACTGCAATGCCAAATTTCTCTGCACGATTGGCAATCCATTTTCTCAATTCCGCAACTCTCATAATTCTTTTCATAGAGTTTTTGTCTCTATCCTCAAAAGATGAAGTTTTTGCATCAAGATCCTCTAAAAAGATAAATCGTGCTTTCTTCTCTACAGCAATACTAATAAACGCAGCAGCCATATCTTTAGTCATTTTTTCCACAAGGTTTTGAGTATAGATTTTCAATGATTTACAACAGTCTTTCTTATTTTTTGACAAAGACTTTTGTAAAGAGATATAACTTTTACAAACTTCTATCTTTCTAACCAATGAATAGTCGGAAAAGTTATTAGATGTTGTGTAAGATGCCTTATCTGCTGACATTCTATACTCTGAACGAATTTTAGAGACATACCCATTAGCTTTTTTAATTAATGAGGCAACAGACCATCCTTTTTGGAAAAGTGGTTGAAACCCAAATTGATCACTTAGCTTTGGGAGAGAGTCAAGCTCTTTTAAAAATTTGTCTTTGTCAATATCCAAGACAGAGGCACAATCTACATATATTCCATCATGTTTAAATTTCCAAACTACTATTTTCTCGTTTTTATGATTTGCTGACACTCTTAACAAGTGAGAGATAGATCTAGTAAATCGATTTGCCTCTTTATAATAATCGCTTTTGTTGATAGAATTTTTATATGGCCGAACAACACTTCCAAAAGAATATGAGATACTGTCTTCTTTTCCTTCAAACGACCCACAAACTCCTGTAAATAATGGATTAAGGCCAACATCAAAGGCAACAAAATTGTGATTTCCCTCAATGAAACCTTTTCTTTTAGTAAAAGATGTTTTAAATAGAGATTGTTGTTTTGACAACTCTTTAAATTCAAAATCCTTATTGCTTTCCAAATAAGCTCCACTCATAAGGAAATCCAAATAATATTGATCCCCAACTAAACGTAGTCTTGGTTCTTTCAAGCTTCCAATAAATTTATGTTTTGCCTTACTATCTGTCGCATAGCGAAAAGTATAAATGCCCTTTTTGTCGTCTACATTAAGCATCTCAAAATAAGTAAATATACCTTTTGGAGTGTCAATATCCAAACTCAACTCTTTCACTTTAAAGTGAAAAGAACCGTCAAAAGACATACTATAATGAATCTGGTTATTGCCAAGACACATAGTTAAATTCTTCTCATTAAACTTTCTTGTGGAAAAAAGAACATGTTCTTTTTTGAAGTGGAAATTAGTAACGATTGTATTTAAGAAAGAGGAACTTATGTCTTCAGAGAACAATGTCCACAAATCTTTATATTCGAAGAACAGCAAATTTAGGAATGAAGCATCGTACCCATACATGAACTTATCTAAGTCAACAAACTTCTTATTTGGATCTTCTTTAGTTTTCTCTTCGAAAAAATCTTTAAGGCTTTTTTCGTTTTTGCCTTTTTGCTGCCAATTCTTCAAAAAAGTCAAAAAAGTCTTTGTTGAGAATTTAAAGCTCTTATCTTCAATTGCCTCAAAGTCACTAAAAAACTGACCTACTCGCTGATATTCATCCAAACGGTCTGATTCAAAGATAGCTGAACGCCACTTTTCCACTTCTTCTTCTCTTGCAGTAGAAATTTGAAAATATGAAGTCAATGCACTATGAATAGATTTACAGACTGAAAAGGACTGTTGACTTGTGAAAGAGTTTTTAATTGGGAATATTCTGTCCCTAATGATAGAAAAGCAAATTCTCTTTTTAGGTTCTTTAAATAGCTCTCCCGCCTTTAATTTACCACTTTCCAGTTTTTTATTATACTTTTCCAAGGCATCCTGAACTCTTTCTTCATGTACCTTTGTGTACTCATTATTAATATCTTTAGAGCTAAACAAAAATGAGACAAATCCCGTTGACTTAGACGTACTCAGAAACTCTTGAGCAAATGCTTTTGCTACTAACACCAGTTCGTCATCAAATTTTATTTTGTTTTTTTCGCAATACTCTTTAAAATATTTAGTACCATCAACTAGCTCACCGTTAAACGAGAAATCTTTTCCTAACATCGAAAGAATTAGAGGAGCAACTATCTCCTCCATATCTGTCATTTTTTCAAAAAGATCTTTAATGCTTTTATTGCATGTGGCTTTTACAGAAGCACCTCTACTAAAGGTATCACTAATTGGAAAATCGTCATTCTTACGCATTGTTATTCCTTATTTTTATTAATTTAAATAATTATATCATTTATTGGATATGGATAGCCTGGATCAATAGCGTACATCAATCCATAATTATCAGGATCATATTCGCCTAACCAGCAATACAACTCATCGTCATCATATAACTTAACCTTAACTAACGATTTGTCAAGCAGTTTTATTAACTTCTCTGACAAATACATCTGAACAGATTTTCTTTGTATCTCGTTAAAAGGTACACTCTCCTCATTCTTTAGTCGTGCATAAATATCTTTATCAACCAATACCCTAACAGCCGCAGAAGAAATTATACTGTAATTGTCTTCAAACCACCTAAAGTCCAGATTCAGATACCTTTTTTTTGCCATCATTGCTTTACTAATTTTCTTTGGATCGGATGAGTCTATCTCTGACTGAACAACATCAGTACAATTTGAAGGGCAAAAGTCATGATAAATTTTGTTGTTTTTTAACACATTTATTTTGTGCTCATTACCAATATTGTTATATACTCTTTCTTCATCTCCATGAGGATAATCTGATAACTCAAAAACAGTTATAGAACAGCCTTCTTTTTCACATCCTCTATTTACTCTGCCTTTTGTTTGTCCAATACTATTAAAATCTGACAACTCTTTAAAAGCGTGATCAAAAGAAAGATCTAAGCCAATATCCGACCCTTGAGTTCCAATTAATATCACATCTTCATTATTATTTAATTTTTCTTTTACCTGAATCATTTGCTTTTCTCTATCACCAACTGTTAACGCAGAGGTTCTTAGAAAACATGGTCGAGAGTCCTTTCCTTGTAAAATCTTAAAAAATCTAGCTGCTCTCTTTTTAGTATTAAATATCATAAATAAACTTCCAGATTTCATACTCGCTGCCATTACTAAATCTGAATATAAATATTGCTTGGAAAATAAAATTTTATTTTTCATTCTTCCTTTTTCTATCTCTAACATCTCTTCATATAATTCGTCACATATCGCATATTCAATATGTTTCTCTTTTAGGGAGCAGAATGACATATCCCAATAACTAGGTGATGTTCCAGAACTTAGAATAAAACGACAATTAAAATCTTTCATTTGTGAGATTATATCTCCCAACAAACCCCACTCTTGGTGCTCTACAATGGCATGATATTCATCTATACATATCACTGAATTCGTAAAACGATAAATGTTTGAAATCCTTCCAGTATTATTCGCCAATATGGTCTCAAAAAAGTTAACACTAGTCGTTAAGCTTATAGGTGAGAAAAAAGTTTTTGCAAAAATCCTTGCATAAGCTGAACTATAATCTGCCATCGAATGTACAGGATTTATATTCCATTTTTTATCCTTTTCATTTAAACTTATGGCTTTTGCATACTCTTCATATGATTGCTCAATAAGAGCTATATATGGCAAGACACAATAAATATTTTTTAATCCATACTCATTAGCTGTTGATAAAGCCTTATGCATTAGCCCATATGTTTTTCCACTACCTACAAGGCCATTAACTAAAGATATAAAACTTTCTTTTCCCTGAGGAGTAGAACAAGAATTAAATACTCGATTTCTAACATTTTGCCTTTTTAACTCTTGGCCAGTTAGTCCTTCTTTTTGTTTAGATGCAACAACACTTTGCAGTTTTTCCATTCGCTCTTTTGGACTTAAACGGTCACTAAAACTTTCTGGGCTTAACCCTTTATAATTTTTACAAGTGTCAGAATGATCAGAATCACAAAGAATGCTCAACAATACCTTCATGTGGAAATACTTATTTAAAAAAGACTTTGCTACTTTTTGGTCAACTTTAGGTAGACTCTTTTGCGTTTTTACAGAGCTATTATGTCGATCTAAATAGACTGACAAATTATTGTCTACCCACTCTTTAACTGGAATGTCAATGTCAAAGCCAAATACGTTAACTGATCTATAATCATTAAAACTTTTTTTGGGGAGAAATGAGGGAAGGTCGAAAAAGCTTTTTCCACTTTTAACCTCAATTACCTCTTGGCGACTTTCAAAACCTATATGATGAGCATGCACAATATAAGCTGCAAGTAGATATTCAATCAAACCTTCTTTATCATACATTTTTAATAAATAAGTAGTGCCTGCTTGAACATGATTAATCATTCTTCCTTGTTCTTTGCCAGATAGAATCTGTTGCGCTTGATCATCTAATTTACCTAAATCATGATACTCTGCGGCCAACAATACTACCTTCTCCACTACATCGAAGATTTTATTATCAATACCTCTAATATAATTTATCCTTTTGTGAGCCTCTGATAAGACCCCATGAATGTGATCAGAATATGTTTGACATGATACTCCTAAATCGTCATCTTTTGAATGAGCTAAATACATTATTCCCCTAAAATATTTTTTAATCTATTGCCATTAATATACTGCAAAAGTTCATATTGTCAAGAGGATTATTCACGATTCATTAAGTAATAAATACCATTATGTTACAACGGACTTAGGTTCTTCCTAATGTCTGTACTCGCAAGAGGATCATTGAAGATTAAATTATGAAAAAAGAATCTGAAAATCCATTTTTCACTATTTGGCTAACTGGTCTTCCTTGCTCTGGAAAAACAACCATTGCCAAACGTTTAATTGAAGCCTTAAATGAAGACAGATCACTTAATCGAGGTATTAAGTTTGTTAACTTAGATGGCGACGACTTAAGATCTAAATTAAATGAAGATTTGTCATTTACTCCTGAAGATCGTGCTGAGAACTTGAGAAGAGTAGGTCATCTTGCTAGTTTATTTAATGATAAAGGGTTAAATGTTGTTTGTTCCTTTGTGTCTCCAACAGAAGAGTTGAGAGAATGTGCGTTAAAAAATATAGATAATGTTTTTACAGTTTTTATTAAATGCTCTGCTGAAAAGTGCTCAGAAAGAGATGTTAAAGGAATGTGGAAAAAAGCCAAGTCTGGAGAGATACCAATGTTTACAGGATTAACTGCCCCATACAATCCTCCAGAATCTCCAGACTTAGTTTTAGACACAGAGAACTCAACAGTTGAAGAATGCATCAAAGAACTTATTAATGTACTTACTGCTTAAAAGGGAATCTCGTTACTCCGCTGTTATGTTCGAAAACTCTACCATCTGCTAACGCTTCTTGAAATTGTGAAAAGTTACAGCTGTTAACGCTGTCTAGTCGAGACAGTATAATTCGGTCTTCATTTTTTATGATATTGCTTACTATGAAACGCACCCAAAAATCCTTGCCCTGAACTCTGAAGAAGGTGATTGTCCCTAGAGGAATATCCTTTATCTTAGCTATTTTTCTCATAAATATAATCCTTTTCTTAAAAAGTTTTGTCAACAATGTTCTGAAAATTCTTGCCAATTAAGTTTGTGCAACTCTTGTTAATCACCTTATTGACAATAGAAACCTCTTTTGGATTAGATAATTCAAAAATGTTTGGATCATCTTTGATCATATCTTCCCTAACGTCTAGGGAGAAAGCCTTAAGAATCACTCCAAACTGTTTTTGAGTAACATCGCCAAGATGAGACACAACATTCCTCAAACGATTCTCTGTAATGTATTCGTTTGCAGTATTAACCAACTCTTGTGCCTCTTCTGAGACTTCAATAGGCACTTTAGTCTTTTTCTTCTTAGAATCTCTTTCTGTGAATCTATCATTCTTGCTTTTAAGGATCACTCTTGAGCCTGACGGTTCGCAAGCAGCCTTTACAGGCTTTAATACGTTCCCCTCACAAATATTATCTTCTAGTTCTGGAAGGTCATAGTTCTTATATGTAGGATCAGGATATTCATTTGAATACGCCAAACATTCCTTTAGTGATCCTGTAAAAATAGCCTTACTATAAACTGTAAATCCTGCCTTTACAACAATTCCCTCAAAAACGTCATGATCAACTGGAAATCTTTTGCCATCATTATCCACGTAAATGTCGAATGGGTAAAATTCAATATCAGTGCAATAGTAAACCTTGTCCTGTACCTGACTAACTTCATTCACCTGTTTTACGTCAGGATGTGGATAATTTCCACCGAATATCTCACCATACAACTGTACATTGGCATCTTCGTTAAGACTAAAGTGTTCTAGAGTCAGATCTCTTACTTTACGAATTTTATCAAAGTGCCTATCAATAGCTCTTTTGTATCCATAAAATTTTTCGTCTTCTTCTAGCCACCCTTCTCGTCTAGAGAATTTTTCTCCATCTTTAGACAAGAAAATAGAGAAGTTGCTTCCATGAATTTTAGTGGTAACTACCCAATCCCCATTAGCATAACCATTAGCATAATAGTAATTAACAGTAAGTTTTCTATGACTATTGTCAATTGATGTATATCTAGTAAAATTCATTATTTCCATTTCATTATTTATATTTCTTATGTGCTTCTGTTATGGAATCTTGAAGTTCGACCATGGAATCTTGAAGTTCGACCATGGAATTTCTTATATCTTCCATTTCTAGATAATATGACAATATGTGGCAAAGGGCATTTTTTGCCTCTTCTTCAGTAAGTTTGCTTACGTGTATATGACCACGCCCATCATTAAAATCAAAATCCCAATCGTCCCAATCATATTTCATAACAAAGTCCATTTAAAAGTTTAGTTCAGAAGACATACTATAGTCTCATTTTCGAACAAATCAAGTCAATTAAAACCATTCTTCTCGATTGGACATTAGCCTATGATAGACTTTATTAAAGAATTCATATACTGTTCTTAGGTTCTCTTCCGCCTCATTGGAGAAGGTTTCTATAAGAAATGCGGCAATGATGTTAATTGCATCTTTCTCAGCGTCTATTAATCCTATTAGTAGGTCGATGTCGCCCCACTGTCTATTATTAGATAATTCGTTTAATCTTCTGTGAATTAAATCCGTACCTTTAGATTTATTGTATGAATTTATCAATCTGACATAATCCATCCACATTTGCTTCATTTCTAAATCAACTGTAGAGATACGGACATACAATACTTTGTCAATTATAATAAACTTTTTAACCAATCCAAACACTTTATATTCTGTGTAAATTGCTTCATTTATATTTGGTATATCCTCGTCTACAACTACATCGACAAAACCATTAACACTTAAATCAACTACTTGACTAATGCTTAGTTGCATATTAACCCCCTAAAAAATACTTTGCGCATCCTATAATAATAATTAATACTAATGACATAACGACAAGACGAATCGCCATGGAATTCTCTTCTACATAAGAAGTATCATCTGCTCCACATCCTTCACACCCTCCGCTGCACTCTTCGTTTGAGGCTTGGCATTGACAAGAGTCAAACCTTCCACACTTACACTTACCGCTCTTTATATCTGACTTTTCCACTTTTGGAAGTTCTTTGATTAAGTATGGGTTGTCTTTAATTGGAGAAGACTCATTAATGGGAGACGCATTAATCTGCCAATCCTCTTTCCTCATTGATTGCACAAAGTTTATATGTCCACTCAATAGATTATAAACCGTTTTCTCAATTTCCTCTGATTCTTTAACACTCTCTTTCTCCAATTGTCTATATCTCTTTCGACAGGATTCAGAAGTTCTATTGTATCCAAGAGTCGTCATATTACTAGAAACAAGACTCCACTCAACAGTTTTTTCAAACGACAAGTAATTCTCATTTACATAATCACATAAGTCTACTTCTTCTTGTTCAGTCCAACGCGCACCCATTATATACCTCTATTTAAAATTACTTCACTTTTAATATGCTCAAATATTTCTTCAATATTAGACGAGACAAATACTTTGGTTGTCTCACAAATATTAGATCCAAAGTAGATCGTTAAAGGAGATTCTAGCACAGACAAAACGTATTTCTCATCAGTACTATATTCATCCACTAATAATGCAAATCTGGGTATTGAGATCCCATCTTCTGATTCAGAAATGGTTAAATCCACCATATTCCCATAATCATCAATCTTGAAGACGAACTTAGTGTTCATCTCATCAGATAATAGTTGTAGCTCTTCAGTTATCATTATTGATTAAAACCCACTTACGACTCGCAGTACATATCCTGACGAAATTCTCAACTCACTATTATATGGAAAATCGATCTCTACATGCTGACCATCTACATAAATCTTTCCTTCACGCATTTTTGAAATAAATTTCATGTATCCTGCAACACCTCTTTCTAGCTTATAATCAGACTTTTCCCTTTTATTTAAACCATAAGACTGAAATGCAAACTCTTTAATTAAAAACGGCACTTCTAAATTTATTTCTGGACCATTAAAGGAAGAAGTAGCACCAGTTGTTCCACTTGGAGATGAGATCCAAATTCCAGAGCAAAAGTGCTCTTCAAATTCCTCTTTTGAAACCAAAGGCATAGAACCAGAAGTGGAAACCTTATATCTTGTTAATCCTGCTGGGCAGGCGTGATGTATCAACAAGTCGTTCATAGCAGGAAAGTCATATTCCTTTTCATTTAGCCAAAACCTAAGTCTAGGCATCGAAATAATCTGTTCCTCACCTTTCTGTATTGCCTGCAACGCTTCTAATATGTTTCCTCTATTGGACTTACAATAGTTCCCATAGCTTTTAGAGGGATCTGAATTAACACCTAAGATTCTAGTGCTATCATTAATGATCCTAGAAGCTTCAATAAAAGTCCCATCTCCACCAACTGCGATTACTAAGTCTGGAGCAAATGTGCTTAAGTCCCATCCTGTTGCTCGATAAGTTTTTTCATACTCAATGTCTAATTGATTTAGAGCGCTTTCGACTGCCCTAATTGATACTTCATTTGCATCATGAGATTCCTTAAGATTCGCAATATCACTACTAGACAGATTTAACCCCTCGTTGTCCACAACATAAAAATCGTAAGTACTTTTCTTATATACCAGTAGAGCTTTCATTTTAATGTCCTTATAGGGTCAAAAGGTAGGTGGACCGAAATCCACCTACCTTTATTAATTAACTACGCTTTGCGAAGCGTCCATTAATACGATTGTTGTTGTAGCGATGTCCATTAGGCTTTACACCCCAAGAGTCATCTGAAGCATCCACTTCAACAGTCTGTTCTTCGCGAACATGAGTCATTGCATCGCGAACACCTTCTGTCGTATCGACATAAGCATCTTCAAACGCTTCCTCACTATTGCGATTCTCTGCGTCATACTCTGCAACTACTTCATAGTAAGATGTACGACCCTTGGCGTTATTGTAATCGCTTGGAATAGCACAAACATCGCGAGGATTAACCTTGACAACGACCGTTCTAGAATCTTCATAACCAAAATGACTCAAATAGCTCAAAGAGCAAAAATGAAGACCTTTGGAACAAGTGTTGTCGCGATTTGTGTCAACTTCATCGCGATCCATTTCGACCTCTGCGCCAATAGAATGGTCTAAATGTGTGCCATCAGGAGATGCATGATGCGACTTAAAATTCTCGTCTACTTTCTTGTAAGCCAAGAAACATCCATCTTCAGTAATTGGCAACTTTCCAGTTTCCAAGAACTCGTAACATTCCTTAATAGTGTCTTCATTAGGGTTCTTTAGAAGATTCTCCAAGAACAATGCGAGAGGCTCGAATGGAAACCCTTCGTCAATGAACTCCAAGATTCGATCTACAATGGTATTGTGAATTTCTTCACCGTTATAAAAAATCATGCCGTCATCAACAACGATTTTTCCTTCTGATGCATTAGCAATTGCAGATGGGATATCTAGCAACGCTTCTAAATCCTCGTGATCATCATTGCGAAGTTTGTCCAAAACTTTTTTATAATTGCAATGATCCTTTCCAACAGAGTACGGAACTCCTTCTACATAAATCGCGATTGATCCTGAAGTTCTGTCAATAATATACGGGGCTTTGTTCATGTGTTCTCTCCTTTAAGAGGGTTCATTTTTTGATGCAATAGCTTTATTGCAATTTAAGAAGACTTGTTCATAGCATTAATATAGCGTAGAACATGCGAAATGCCAGAGACATTTTTGTAAAAGATGTAAGAATCTTCTAAAAGAAGATACTCTTTTTTAAATTTTTTAATGAGAATATCGTGTCGCTTTTTATACTCATTCAAACCATCTCTTTCAGTTTTGGTTAAAGTGGATAGTCCCTCATTAATAAAGTCTAACAAACTCCTGAGAGTATCAGAAACTGCGCCTTTAGACTGTTTGTCTAAATCATATCGTTCAGCTAATTCATTTATAACTGGACATTCGCAATCTTTCATCCACTTACTGTTTGCCAACTTTCCATTGGGGTCTTTGAAAACATCATAATATTGAATATTTTTGAATAGACTTCCCAAAGTACCATAGTGAAAATACTGTGAATTGCAAGCTCTTTGCAATTCTTTATTTACATTTGGAGATAGAGCATGCTTTCTGATTACATCTTGGACATAATCGATCCAATTAATCCACTTCTTTTTACCTTCAAGCAAATCAGCTTTTGCTTTCTTTATCCCATAAACATTTGGTCGCGTTCCATCTTTGCCAATAGGAACAATCGCTTGAAAAAGATTATTAAGTGGCGACAGGAATTCTGTTGGAGAACGTTCAATGTCATTATGCACTGTTTTCCAACGATTGATAACAACATAAAACCCGCCTTCATCAATATCGAAATCATCTTTTTCTTCGATTGTACTCCAATGTTCAGCACTTTCTGAAAATGTTCCAGCATCATAGTTCATTTCAACTAAATGGCCAATAGCGCTATTACCTTTTTTCTTTCGAGCAACCTTTATTGGTTCAATATCACTAAGCTTGGTTACAATCTCTTTTTTAATTCCAAGATCTTCAATCAACAAATTAATAAGTTTTTCATCTTCACTCTTAATTAAGTAAATTGTATCAATCTCATCTTTATGTTCGGCAAAATATTGCTTAGCTCGAACCATATGTCGATTCTTGCAATCATTGATAAAGAATTTGTTTCTACCACCAATTAGAATTTTCCAAATCATTTCAGGATTTCCTAAAGTGCAAATATTTGCACTTTTGGCTTGACTCCAGCGATCTTTAGGAGTTAAGCGATACAGATTCAATTTGTCCACTCTGTCTACGCCTTCTCCTTCAGAGTAGTCTTTTCTATTTAATGTGAAAAGATCTTTTATTTTTCGACCTTTGTACTCCAAGGATGTTCTACTGTTAAAGAAAAGCAAATTAACAACTTGATTTGTGGCCTTCTCTTTCTTAAACCAACAAACTGCGTCCCAATAGCAATCTTGCTTCTCTAATTCTTTTTCGACACGCTCTTTTTCTTGTTTGATAATCTCTCTTACTAAGCCTACAATTGCACTTGTAGTTCGTTTGTCGTATGATAGACCTTCGCGACTAGCATTAACTTCCAAGTCACCAATAGCAAAAAACATATCAATGGGAAAACTAGTCAAGATAGTTCTTTCTTGCAAGGTAAAATCAACTTTAGACAACGTAACTGGATAAGCTACATTTCCCATTAGAGCAAAAACGCCCCCTACACGGTTTTCAGTGAGCCCCCATTTTTCATTCTTGACAATGTAAGAACGAGTTGAAATGCTAGGCTTGTGACCAATGAAATTTGGAGCTTTGTCAAAATAGAAGAAGATCTTTTTCGCCTTGTAACAGAAATCATTCATGTCCATGTTCTTTACAGCAAATTGAACCTTTAACCCATTTGGTTCTTGTGTTTCTGTTTCTGCCATAAGAGCGATAGACGGAGTCCCTGTCTCACAAATAAATGCAGAATAAACATATTGCATTCCATTAAAATAACTGGTAACAGTGAACAGGTCAACATACGAGAACGGACTTTTTGAACCCAGCCCCAAACACCCAATAGCATCATTACTATTTGTTTTTGTGGATTCGAAATACGTTGTGTAAATGTTCTCAATATCGTCTTTGCTCAAGCCTGTTCCATAATCGCGAACATAAAACTCTGGAGCAAATCTAGTTGGCAAATGAACGTCAAACTGTGTATCTACGTTACCTGCTTCAATGTGAGAATCATAAGCATTACAACTTAACTCCCTAATAATGGCCGTGATCTTGTCTGAATACAAACCATCTGACAAAATCTTAAATGCCTTTACACTTGCATTAATTGTAAATGCGTTTTGTTGAAAATTGCCTGAACGCTCCAGGTCTCTTTCTACTGCTGCTGTTTTCATACTCTAGCCTTTCTTTTAGTTTTTCTTTTAGTTTTTAGTATTTTAGTCACTATCAATTGCCTTTGAAAGATCCAACATTGTCTTTATCGATCCTCCAACTGCCCTTCCATCTTCAGTCAACTCAATATTTGTTTCACCGTCCTTAAATGTAGAGATCGTACCCTCTCCAACAAATTGAACAAGACCTAGTTTTCTTAGGTTCTCACAATGAGCAAAAATTGACAAACCAACCAAACAGTTCTCTTTAGTTTGTTCGCTAAAGTTCTCACTGTCCTCATTTGTTTCAAATTCTCCTATCATGTAGGCTAATGTTAAATAATCCAGACATTCAAAAGGGGCATCGTCATCATCCCCTAGTGTCATAAATTGCTCTCCTGATTCAATAATCCTCTCAATAGTTGAGTTGTCTAATTGCGAAAGCCAATCAGTGGCTTTGAAACCAAGTGTTCTCTCTGCGGACAAAGAGAACACTTGTGATAATGGTACGGGGTCCATAGCCATTTGAATTAGTTAGCCGTAATCAAGATTTCGTCGTTAACTCTCTTGACTCTAAAAGTAGAATCATTACTAATCTTTTTCAAATGCTTCTCCGATACACGAAGGCGTGTAGAAAAGACATAATACTTTTTGCCAGTAGAGCCTACAACGTTGGGGACAATTTTCAAACCCTTTTGATCTTGTCCACCAACAGACACATTGCATTCAAATACATAAGCATGTACAAAACCACTTAGCAATGTAGAAGGGATATTCAAACGTCTTTCATTCGTTACAGTCTTAATATCAAAACCTGTGTCCATGTCATAGGTGCTTGAATCCTGACTAACTGTTCCAGGTGTAAAAGATACAGTTGGAGTACTCACTCTAGATCCCTTAACCACCTTAGATGCAGAATTCGAACTTGCTACAAAATCCAACCCATCATAAGTACTAGTTCCATCAAGAGGATTAATATCAGATGCAGACTTGATCATTTCTCCCACCCAATCCTTGTCATAGTCCGTACTAGGAACTTGATGCGTTAGGTGATAAACGAATGGAGAAACCTTGGTTCCAACATTTGCCTGAGTTCTTTCATAAATTCCCATTTCGTCATTATCAAAAAGAGCGTGAACTTCTTTCTTGACATCTTTATGGGATACACGTTCACCATCAAGCTGATAGCGAACAATTTGGGTTACATCGTAAGCGGTAAATAGCCTACGGTTCTTTGTCAAATCATTGACAGATTTTGTTACTTCATCACGAATACTAGTCATTTTTCAGTCTCCTGTTACTTTAGTAATTTAGTTAGTTTAATATGCTTGTAGTTCTTAGAAAGTCAAATTGATTATATCAATTTTTACTTAATTATATTAAGTAATATTTAGCTTGTTTTTCAAATCGTTTATATCAAATTTAAAAGAGAAGTTCACGCTTTCAAGAACTTTTAACGTGTAAGGATATTCATCCTTCTCATTGTTAAATCTATGGGAGAATAATTCTTTATAATTTGACGCATCAATTGAGGGGAAAAATGCATCGCCATCTGTCTCCACCTCGACATAAGAAACGTAAAGAAGTTTCGAAAAAGGCAAAAATAGACGATAAATCTCTTCTCCTCCAATCACATAAGACTCTTCTGTCTCATCAAGAAGATTAATAGCTCCTTGCACATTATTGGCGACCTTAACGTCATCATCCTTCCAATTTTCATTAGTGGTAAGAACGATATTTCTTCGATTGGGCAATGGTCGGTACTTGTCAGGAATAGATTCATATGTTTTCCTTCCCATAATTACCGTTTCACCAGAAGTAATTTTACTAAAGTTACTTAAGTCACTAGGGATTTTCCATGGAATATTTCCATCTTTTCCAATGACATTACCTTTTTCACTATGAGCGACAACAATAGATATATTCATCGTCTTCCTGCACAACATCTCTTATATTTAACTGGCTTGCCATCTTTCATCTTGCCACATGGACAAGGTTCGTTTCTACCAATTTTATTTGAACGAACAGTTAAGTGGTCAAAAGAAGCAATTTCTTCCTCAACTCCATCTAGGTGGTCTTGCTCATGCTGCCAAACTTGTGCTTCCCAACCTTTTAATTCTGCTTCTTTCTTTACTCCATGTGGGGTATACCACTCTACATCAATGCGAAGATATCGTTGAGCCAGAACCTTTTTCTTAGGCCAAGTCAAACACCCTTCAGATCTAGGTTGAAGTTCTCCATATATCTTTACAATTTTAGGATTAATATAAACCTTCCAAGGACCATCACTATCCCCTTTGGCTCTAGAACAGAACATTCGTTCCATAAAGCGTTCACCGCCCTTAGAAATTTGATTTGCTGCCAATCCAATCGCATTGGTTTTGGTTTTAGCATACTCTAGAAAAGAATTGATCAATTTTTTATTGCTTTCTATCCACTCTTTAGGATTTTCGATCTCTTGGACCAAAGGGGTTTGTTCTTCCAAAATTACATCAAACATAATTTCTTCCTTTTCAAATACTGATTTAAATTCGTCTTTCATTGCAATCCTTATATTTTTATAAGACGAACTAATATAGCATTCTAAACCGTAATGTCAAGCTAAATATAAAAAATTAGTTGATTACGATAACTGAGAGATTTGTAATCCCTGTAGTATTGTATCTCTTGTCTCTCGTCATCAGTCAGTGGGAACAACTTCTTTATCCTTCCATTTGCTTTTATAGAACCAAACAAATATTTTTTCATTCTTAATCTTATGAGTTTTCATGTCTTCATTAAAAGACTAAAAACTTTAGCCTCTTTTTCTTTCAACTTTGTGTTGGTGTTCAGAATTAAATTCTTTGTTTACTTTTCGCCTTACCCATCGTTTAAACATGCAAGTCCATTTTCTCCAAGAAGTCCATTGCGCATGAACTACTGCTTGGTGATGATCTCCGCAAACAGTAATGCCATTATAAAGATCAAATGCTTTTTCTGGATAAATTGCCTTAGGATAAATATGATGAGCTTGAGCCGACTTCTTACATTCTTTTCCACAAACATAACAAGTAAACCCATCTCTTAATCGTATTAAAAGGGACCATCTTCTTAAATGATATGCGCTAAGCTTGCTCATTCCATCTCTTTCTAAGATCTGTGCGAAATCTCCTCTTAATTCAGACGCACTTACTTCCTTTTACGATTGGAATTCTTCTACCAATTCCAAAGGATTTACGACAAAGTTTAGTGCCTGGAGCATATTGGCGTCTTTTGAACTCATTCATGTCAATTCGTCTAATAATTTTGTCATACTCTTCTTGAGTTACGCCACCATTAATGAATGTATCTTTAGGAACCCTATCAAGAAACATTTCCCAAGTGTGGACATTATTTTCAATATACATTTCGACAATTAAATCCAAAACTGGATAAGGCAACAACTCATTAGAGTCCAATTGCCCTTCTGCCAATTCTGCACTAGGCTCCTTAACAATTATATTGTTAGGAATCCAATGGCTATAGGATTTTTTGGCAATTTCATAGACTTCCATTTTATAAAGATCGCAAATTGGAGCATAACCGCCGCAAGAATCACCATAAAGTGTCGCATAACCAATCGCAAGTTCTGTTTTATTTCCAGTGGTTAAAGTCAAAGCTCCAGTAGCATTGCTAAACCACATGACATAACTGCCTCTGATACGAGCCTGAATGTTCTCGTCAGCGACAGTGTTGTAGCTGTAATTCTTGGTATCGTCTTCCATAGACTCAACATGCTCCCCGAACCTATCAACCAAATTATCGACAACTGGAAGATGCTCAATCGGTACTTCGTATTCGTGACAGCCCATATTCTTATGCATCTGCTTAGCATCAGTCAAAGAGTGATCGCTACTATGAACGCTTGGCATCATAATGCAGTGAACATTCTCTGGTCCGATTGCTTCTGCTGCAAGACAGGCAACTAATGCCGAATCAATACCACCACTGCTACCTATGACTACAGACTTGAAGCCAGACTTATTTAAATAGTCTCTAAGGCCCATTACGAGCATGTCCTTGACGTAGCTCATACTATGACGTAAGGGACCTCTAGTCTCTACTACAGGCTTTTCTGGGTCAAATTCTAAGACTCTGTAGTATGGAAGAGACGAATCACCAGTTGGCATGATACACCTTACATTAGGGAAGACAGGACAGCCATATTGAGAATAAGTGCTACATCCATCAAAAACAAGTTCATCTTGTCCACCGACTTGATTAACATAAATGACCCCTTTTGGGAAGCCTTTAGCAACAGAGTCAATCATTTGTTGTCTTTTCTCTGGTTTGTGCTTGCAATAAGGACTACTACTAATATTAATTAAGCAGTCAACATTCAAATCTCGATACTGTTGAACAGGGTTGACTTTATAGCTATTTTCCTTTTGCTCCTTATCATTCCACATATCTTCGCAAATAGTAACTCCAAATGTCACTCCATCAATGTCAAAAACAACAGTATCCTTTCCAGGCTCAAAATATCGTCCTTCATCGAACACATCATAGAAAGGAAGCAACTGCTTCTTATAACGACATTTAATAAAGCCGTTTCGAATGATTAGTGCCATATTCCAAAAGGGTTTACCTGTGCCTTTAGTATTGGCATCAATACATCCAACAACAATTCTCAAATCTGGATATTCTCTAGATACTTCAAGGATATCTGCGACGGTGTTGTAATTCTTCTCAACGAAATTATGATCAAACATTAAATCTTGAGATAAATATCCAGGGATAGATAGTTCTGGAAACACTACCAATTTGCAATCACCTTCTCCTGCCTCTATTATACCATCCTTAATTTGCTTAAAGTTACCCTCAAAATCACAGGGTGTAGTATTAATCTGTCCGATCAGAAACTTCATTTTTTTCAACCTTTTCTAAGAGTTTAATTAAACGTGGAACATCTTTGCCATTTAATATAGTATTATCCCAAGCTCCATACTTACAGTTCAGCTTGAAAACATACTTAAATGCATGCCATACTCTACTCCAAAAACCTAAAGATACAAGTTGTATTTCGGTATGAATCTCGTTAACTTGAGGATCATAAATATATCTGATTACATGTCCGCAATCTGTACATGTGCATTCAAAATACTCTGGATCATCCATTGGTTGATGTTTTTCATTTTTTTTCATTTTTTCCCCAAAATTTCTCTTTCCCAAAATTTCTCTTTCGCAATACCTTTTGTTTCTTTCATTAAATCCAAAAACAGTCCAAAAACCTTAACGAAATCTACATCTTCATTAATCATGCGCTTTTCTGGTTTAATAGGTGGCTCAGGCAATTCTCCCTCTTTAAGAACTAATGGTTCAGGTCGAACAGGGCGTTGTGGAACTTTGACCCCCTCCAAAATATCACGCTCTTTATCAAGATCTCTGTTAAGAGCGTTCTCAGAAGTGAACTTCTCAGGATAACGCGAAGACAACTTCTTAATATTAATATCCCCAAGTTCTTCAAATGAAGTTCCCAACTCGTCAACAAGAATCGCCAAATACCACATAATATCGCCAATCTCTTCTTTTAGATTAACTAAATCTAATTCCTTACCATAAAACATATGACGTTTCATTGCATCTTGAAGCTCTCCAGCTTCAGTAACACAACCGTCAATTCCATGAATAATACGAGAACTAATCTTTCGACCATCTTCTAAAGTGACATCGCCAATCAAACTTTCGGTTTTGATAGCATTCTTAACATAACGATTCATTGCAGTTCCAGTAGAACAAACTTCAGGACGTAAAGACTCAAGCATTGTGTAACATTCAGAGAAATCGGTGCAAGAATCAAACAAAGCATCGTTAATATGTCCACAACCATTAATCAGACTAAGAAACATCTTAGATAGTGTTAAGCCACCTTCAGTATTTAATATGTCCAATAATAATTTCGCGTTTGGGGCAAATTCAACACCTGTAGAAGAATCGGAAACGGGGACGCTTTTAGACCTAATGCGTAATCGTTTATACAATATTGAAATAAACTCTTCAATATCAATTTTATAATGTGTAAATGCAGATCTTATTGGGGTATCTTTTAAAGAGATAACGCCAAGAGCAATAGCCTCAACCTCAATGCGTCCACACTCACTCTGTTTGGTTATCACTTTAGCGTGTTCTATCGCGTTTATCATTCTGTTTGTAAAATTTTCCATTCCTAATCTTCCTATTTGTTCCATATGTTTAGATACAATACAATAACATGTTTTTCTTATATTGCAAGTATCATATTGTTTTTTCTTTACTCATTTAACCCTACATGGCATACAGCACGCATAACACATGAATTTTCAGGATCGGTAAGCTCATACATTTTTAAATTCTTTGTCTTAAAAATATTATCAATATGTCCTGTAGTACTGTTATAGTCTACAAGCTCAAAGCCCTTTTCAGTTCTGATCACACACAGAACCAATCGCCCTCTACGATCTATATCGCTAAATACTCTTTCACAAAAGTCTCTCTTTGCGTAATCTTCTTCTGTCTCAACTGACATTGCTTATTCCTCTTCTTCGACTTTAAAATGCTCTTCACGAATAGGCTTCCAAAGGTTAAGAACCAACTTCTTAACTCTGGACTTTCCACGAAAAGCACTCATGATATATGAAAAATTATCCTTGATGAACTTGTTATTAGTGGACTGCATCCATACCGCTAATTCTTTTGGACTTGCGTCCTTCCAGTCATTAGCAATACACAAGACATCCTCATTGAACTGAGTAACTGTACATTTCAATTCTTCGACCGCCTTTGTGTAAGGAGTTACGAACTCTTCTGGAAACTCTACCAATACATCATTAATGCTGCTGAAAATTTCGTCAAACTTCTCCAACTCACAGTTTTCAATAGCTTCATTGATTCGGTTAGGATGAATTGAAGACAAAATACGATGCTTTATGCAGTAGTCAGTACCTTTCATCTTTACACGATAGCCAAGATGAGGCCAATGTAAAACAAAACCCTCGAAATCTTCTACAGTGTCAAGATAGGTGCGAATATCTTCAACTGAGCCAAAAGTAAATTTACGACAAACAGGGAAGTCAATATCTTCAGCGAACTTAGACAACTTATCGTGGTCAAAATACTTTCCGCTTTCATCATGAACAGCGATTACGACCATACCTTCAAAGTCGTAAGTAAGAACAATTTTAGACAAATGACAGATTATCTCACCAACCAAGACCTTTATTTCTCCTGAGATAAACTTGTTAAGAATTACCTTGTAGTTCTTGTGATTGCGAAGCCACTTCGTTGCCCATATAGACTGATCAGACTGAAAAGATCCAGGAGTTGAAACCAACAACTCATTATCACGAGTCAAGAATACGCAACCCATTGAACCGTCCATCTTTTCCAAGATTTCATAGTTAAAATCATTAGGGAAAGACGACATCTCACAATCAGTTTCATCCAAATTAAAGAACTTCTTGAATGGCAACGCGATACATTCTTTGGTTCTTTTGTCAAAAATGATACCACGAGAATGCAAAGTTACGTTGTCCCAATCCTTTGCATAAACAGTATCCTTACGATACTTAAAGATAACGTAGTTATCAAACTCACTTTGTGAGATACGACCCGCTTCCACTGCTTCTACAAATTTGTCAAATTCTGGTATATTTTTGTACATAATATTATCTCTTAAAAATTCCACCAATCCCAGACAAGTAGTCACTCATATCCATTCCACCAAGTGTTGCGCCAAGATTTCAGAGAAATCTCATCTCCTTAAGCAATTTAGCTGTTTTGCCAGTGATTGAATAACGACCTTTGATTACATAACCTTCTCCCTCAAGGAATTCCATATCTTGAGTGTAAGTCTCAGAGTTGTTGTGTTTGTTAATAGTAAATGTTCCACCATTGATATCCTTCAAAATGGTAAGTTGATTGGTAGTCATTGTAATGCTCCTTATAAAGTTTATCTACTATAGCGCATAAAAGCCAATTGTCAAACCGTTTTTTGAGAAAGCCTATGGTAAGCCGCAAGATAAAAGTTATCACGAGATGGGGATAACTCTTCTTTAGCAGCATAAGAGGAAACCATCATTGAGACGACAATGTCAAAATGATCATTCTCTGCATCAATTTCGTCAATTATCTTTTTGCATTCTTCCCACTCACCAGCATGATACAATTCGTCCATTCTTATGTGGATTTCAAGGCAAGCCTTACCTTTATCCGTTTTAACCAATTCTCGTGCTTTTGTCAACCACTTAGTTGCGAGCATAAAAAGACCTATCGATTTCTTCCTGAGATACCGCTTTTTGAGCTTTTTGAGCTTTTTTCACAAGTTTCCTAACATCATGATAAACGTCGTTTGGCAGTTCATGTTCTTCTCCATCAAGAAGAATAATATGCTTTGTAGTCCTTTTAATGAACTCGGCTTCACTCATAGATTGATAGTCCAAATACCAAAACTTATTGCCATTTTTATGTTCAACAGCAGGTCCATCTTCACGATGGAGTTTACCCTCTTTATACCAGAACCTTCCATTAAAGTTGGTAATTGCTGGTCCACCATCTCTGTGGCACATACCGTACCTGTACCAATAATTGCCTCCATCTGAATCAATAATTGCAGGACAATCAACTCTATGATGTTTACCATTCCTAAGGTATTCCAGTTTTCCAGAAGAGTGAACTACAGCAGGTCCATGTTCACAATGAAGCTTACCATTCAATCTCCACTCTACAGTTCCATTAGGATGAACTTTTACGTCATATTCAATCATTATTTTTCTCCGTTTCTTTTCTTGCTTCAGGTATAAAATCTTCCCAACCAGCTTCATCTGGTTCCCAATCTCCAACAAGAACACACGCGCTGAAGTACATTGCTTTTGCTCGTGTTATCATTTCATGTGATACTGGCCCGACTGATGTTCCAGAGCGACGAAGATTGTACGATAGCTGCTTACTTGTCATTTTCTTTATATCGTCTAAACGTTAATGATATTCTTCCACTGCACTCAGAACTATGTTTTGGTATCTTGTGTTGGTATAACTCCTGAAATCCAGCAGGCATAATAAATAAAGACCCACTTTTCAACCTCTGAACCCATTCAGAAGGTATTTGTCCTTTGTGTCCAATTGGACGCCAATTAATATCTCTCTCAACAAATCCCAAACTAATTACAGCAATTGGATGATCTGAATCCATAGTTGGTGAATCGTCACTATGCCATCCTAACCAATCCTTTTTTGCAGGATAATAATTCAAGAAACAGACATTGTAATCACAATCATATTGTTCGTTTAAATCATTCATTATTTCAAGAACGGAATCGTCAAACGGCTTAGATTCATAAGTTCTTTCACCTCTCCCAACTCCATAGGTATATGAGATAGGTTTAGTAGACATGAAGTATTCTTTTCTTGGAGCACCTGTGTCAATCCACTCTAAATTCCATTTTAGAATTACATATAGCGCTTTGCTCTCATAAACAAAACGATCTTTATACTCTGGTTTCACACTTTCTCTCCATTTATAAAGATATCCTCATTGTCAAATTCGATCAATGTATCACCTAATTTAATATTTCCTGTATTGCTATTCCCAAGATGTATAACCCCTTCAGAAGTAAATAAAGCTGTAGAGTCTTTTGTCCTCTTAATTCGCACTGATTGTCCATCAATAGTCACTTTTTGTCCAAACAACGCTCCCCAAAAACCTTTCCAAAAACCACTTAAAAAGCCCATAATTAATCCTCGTTCTTAATTGTTTCCTTGACTATAATGCCATCATCTCTTAGTTTCTTAACAATATTAGCATTCCCTGAAGTATAACAAATCCTAAATATACCTTCACTAGTCTCATCCAAATAAATAAACGATGTTTTGGATGTCTTAATTTCTACAATTTTATCAACTATAATCATAACTTATCCTCATTTTCCCAAACCACTTCACCATCTGATTTTTTAATGTCTGATGGCCATGTTGCAATCCAAACTTCATCTTCTTTTGCTCTAATTGCTTCAACTTGTCCACAAGCCGCAGAATTAACAGCAATATTAACTTCTGCATCCATAGGACATTTCATTAAATGTTCAATAAGTTCGCAAACTTTCATATTCATAATATGCTCCTAGAAGTTACCATAATCAACTTGAAAAACAGCAATCCCCAAGCTTCTTGCGTGATTTACAACCTGATCACGATCATCATAAATCGAGACAATGTTGTAGCGAGAAGAAATATCTTCCCACAATTCTTCCTTGATAAGAAAATCCTTGCGACAATCGTTCTCTCTTCTGATATGAAATTCGTCATACTCTACATTGTTCGCAGAAAGCCATGATTTCGTCTCTGTCGCGCAGCAACCATCTCTACCAGTACAGATAACGATCTTATGCCCGCATGCCTTGTGCGCCAAATAAGCCTTGTATACGGGCATATTAAGCTTATCTTCTTCAACACGGCTCCAGTCAAATGGGCTTCTATCAACCATACTTGCCAAAGTGCCATCAATATCAAAGATGATACAATCCTCCTTAGAAGAATCATGAACAAACGTTGCACTTGAGACATTCGATGGATAATAAGATTTGAAGTCTACCTGTCTGCAAAGATTCTTGAACTGCTTATACTGACTATCAATAATCTCTGGAGATACAGATCTCGTGCGATTTGCAACTCTCTCCTTACATGTATTAATGTCTACGTCAATCGCAAGATAGTGGACAGGAACATTGAAGTTCTTGAAACGGCTCAAGTATTTGTTACGAAGATGAGTAGCATCAACAATAACCGTCTTATCATCTTGTAACCCTTGACGAATAATCAAATCTTCGTATTTTGTGACTTGAGCTTCGCATTTATACATGTCATCGCGAGAGTAATATTCACCAATACTTGCCTCTGTGTAGCCGAAAAGCAATTCTCGAATTTTGTCGCGATTTACGATAAGGTGATTGGAGGGATCAGCGTCATAGATCTCTTTCGCAATGGTGGACTTTCCGCAACCGCTAATTCCGATAAGGACTTTAATTTGTTTCGTTGCACTCATGATTCCTATCCTTCGTTAAGTAAATTCTGCTCAGAGTTCTCTACTGGAGTCCTTGTCAAACCCTTCGTCAATGATCTAATATACCAGAAATTTTAGAGATGTCAACTCATTCTTCAACAAATAATTTCTCGTTTTCAACCATCCAATTAGCGATATATGAAAACGACTTTAATTCATCATCATTAAGCTGAGAGATACATAATTGTGTACTCCATGGCAATACATCTGAGCTTAATTCACCAGCATCTTCAGCCCATAAACTTATCCATTCGTTATGTTGGCATTGATCCCACTTGTTAGGATCTACAACATCTGCGATTACTCCAAGAGCACAAAAACAATCATCGATATACTTTTCCTTACTGCCATAGTCTTCACACATTCTTAAATATGGCTCATGAGTTTGCTTATATTTACCACTTCTTAATGCGGTAACCGAATCATCAAATTGCTTCTTAGTTAACATAATTTACTCCTTACGTTTTTAGTCCAATTAGTCCAATTTCACTAACGACCACAACCCCCATCTTAGAATCCTCTAAGATTAATGGATCATATCCTTCTTCAGGCAACACAACATCCTCTGAGAACACATATAAATGTATATCTTTGTATCCATTATTCGAAATATCTTTAATCAAACTCTGTATCAATTCTTGATTGATCTTTTTTCCCTCATCTGTCAACACTTCTCTAACTACATTATAGTCAACTTCTTTGTTCTCTATATTAACTCTAGGATTACAAGCCACCGCCAAAGAGTGGCAGGCTGGTAGCAAACTTTTCTCATCTTTACCTACTATTTCGAAACGTCTGTCAACTTCGTCACAAGGATCATCCGACAGAATATCCACCCAACGCAAAGACATGTACTCCTTTACATCTATTTTTGCTATATCATCGGCTTGATGTTTATGAACATCTCTTTTACACTTGTGAATAGTTAGTTTGTAATCCTTCTCACTAGATAATACAGGAATGGGGCTTAAAGCGACCACGCCCAACATTGAACAATTGCTAATAAATTCTCTTCTGTTTTTCATGATTAACACTCCATATAGACTCTAATAGACTTAATGTCAGATGGAAGATCACTTACATTAAATGATAAACCGTCACCATATTCAGGATCACCAGAGGATATGTTCAGATCGTATTTTAAATTAACTTCTCTCATAAGTTGTGCCATTTGATCCTTCCCCATATCACCCCAATCATAATCAGCTAATGGAGAATTATTAAAATACTCAGTTAACTCTTCTGGATAACTGACATCTGCCTCATTACACTTTTCCTTAAGTTCAAACATTAAATTAAACTTACCATCCAGATCTCTTACACCTGCTACAAATACACTCATTTTTAACTTTCTCCTTTTCTCCTTAATACGATATATCTATAAGATATTCGCCTTTTTCAATTGTATCTTCTCGGCTTGCTCCTTACCTATCATGCTATTTACCGTTAGGTGTGAACTCAACAAGATACTTGAGATTAACCTGAGGCAACTTGTAAGCGATCATCTCTTCGTTTTGAATGCCACTTTTACCTGGCTTAGCAAACGTAGAATCAGAACCCTGAACAGGAAAGTGACTTCCATAAGAAGAAGGTACGTGATAATTGCCCATAGCCATATCCAATAGGAACATAAAGCAGTTATCATCTCTTTTACCACTCCAGTACCCATAGGCATATCCAAGAGCCTTTGTGGAGATGTTAGACGCATAGACACCGTCTCCAAACATACGTCCTGTAACATGAGCCGAAGAACTCTTAGGAATAATCAAGCCACCCTTCAAGATAGATAGAAGGTTAGAACTTGACGAACCATGCCAAAGCTCCCAAATGTTATCCATCTTGGCTCCATACTGTGCAAACGCAGAACTAACAGTATTTATATCAACAGAGTAAACAGTCTTTACATCCAAGTGATAACAAGAGTGCATTCTCTTTCTTGTCTTACGATACATGTTCGTGATTCGATCAATAGTGTTACCATCTTCGACCAAATCAAGCTGAACATCGAATACCTGTTCTTCAGGAACGTCAATAGTCTTAGTTCTTGCTGGTTGAGAAGAAGCTTGAACAAGAGAGGCTTGAAGTGAATCAACAATTTGCTTTTGAGACTGAACCTTCGTAAGATCAGACCAGAAAGTCTTAACTTCAAGACGACGACGACCAATATCTTGTGGAACAAGCATCAAGTAATCATTCGTCAAGTCTGAAATTTTCTTGGCATAACGCCCCTTATCAACCAAATCGGCAATTGCATCAAGCACTTTATTCGCGTCATCAATATTGTCTTGGGTAACAACACCAAGAGGGGTTGAAAACAGTCCAGTGGTATCATTAAAAGTAATTTGTCCACCAGTAGCCTTGCTAATGTTATGAGCATTTACTTTCGTTAGATAAGTGATAAGTGAGGCGACGTTTGGATTACTATACTTAATTTGCTTCTGAGCAAGGTTTTCCAAGTTGCCAGACGAAACAGCTTGAACTTTTTGCTTTACGCCTTCAGTACCTTCAACCACGTTCAGAGGACGATAGGCAATTTCACCATTTCGTCCATCACGTGTCTTTTCTTTAATCTTCTTGTCAACAAATTTGTCCGCAGCGGCAACAGTTACGAATCCCTTTCTTCGTGTTTGGCCTGAATCTCCAACTCGTCCATAAATAGTGACAACATCACCATTATCATAGACTTGGGCAGTCCAAAATTTGTTATTATTCTTCTTCAGATCGGATTTAATAAAATTCTCTTCTCTAATCATCGTAGCCATAATTAGTCTCCTCGACTTTTAGTCATTTAGTTCTTTTTACTATACTTATATTATACAAAATGTCAAGCTGATTTTAGTAAATTTTATTAAATCCAATCGCTGGAATTTCCAAGCTTTTGGCAGTTGTTGTAAAACGATAACTTCTAAGCTCTTTGGGAATTTTGGAAGTCGGCAAAGAGTACAAAGAGTAATTAGAAAACACCTTCTTATCTAGAGCAGATGCAAAATCAGATATCTGAATTGTAGAAGATTTATCCGTTTCATAAACCTTAGGACATGTTTTAGTGATATTTACTGACAAACGATCTAGAGGTTTGTCCAAATTTGGACCATATACTTCGGCAAAAATGAAATTGCCCCTAACTTCAGTTTTAAGTGGCAAATCAGGCAGATCTTTACTATAGTGATTGCCATAATTATAATTCTTGGAATTATCCGTAACCATGTCGATATTTGCCTTGCCAAGGTAAATGTAATACGTGTTATTATCCTTTAAATATGTCTCACCAAGTACCAAATTGGAAGCAGTAACCTTGACTCTATCTTCTTTTTTGGTCTTATCTGATAAGTACTTTTTATAGGTATCACCATGAATACCCATTAAATATGGTATACGATCAAAGCCCCATACACATTCAGACTGAATATTCCCACGACTAATGTCTTCATCCTTAATTAAGGCTAAAAGGTTCTCACAGCTTATTTGAAGTTTAAATCCTCTAGGATCTACTATCTCAAATAATTTATTGCTCGTACTCCATCGTGAGACAAAATTTGCAATTTTAAATCCACCTACTGGAATGTTTTTAACTACAATTGGTGTCCAATCATTTTTTGCTGAGCACCATGATTTAATTGACTCTATAGCCTTTTTGTCAGGAGATTTACCTGTACACTTTCTAGCAATATGCAATTTACTACATCCTGGAGATAAACCTTTCTTCAGTTCACTTGATCCTACAAAAAAATTATCTGTTATTTCCATCGTTTATCTCCAGGTGTAATTATGCTAATTCAGGTGTAATTATGCTAATTCAAGAATATTAATATCTAGATCAACGGCATTATCAACATCAACATTGATTCCCATATTCTCTTTAATATCAGTATCTACAAGTGCCTTTCTATTTTTTAAGTAGGAACCGCAAGGTCCACCGCCTTTAAAGTAATATCCCAACTCAAGAAGCATTTCAAATGTCAAATTTGCAAGTTGATTATTGCTGCAATTTTTAAGAATTAATCCACTAAACTTCTTTGTTTTCTTGTCGAAGTTAACACCTTGAATCTCGTATTGGATAGAACTGAAATCATAAATTGACTTTGACAATAGATCCTCAGAACCACAAAATTCTTCATTCGTAAAAGGTTTGAAACATTTTTCTGCGATTAAAAGAGCCGCTTTATCAATACTATCTACCTTAATTGTTTCCTTAGTTAAACCATCAATAACATTTATACCCTTGTTATTAATGAGAACCTCACAATTGGTGGGAATCCACTTTACAAGATTTTTAATTGAGACCTTGGATAATCTAAATTTGCCATTAGAAACACAATTTGTGTTATCAAAGACTTCCCAGGCATTTGCCTTACTAATACAATCTCGACAAGTTGCTAAAGTTGGATTTTCAGTGTATCGATATCCCGAAGCTGTTGCATTCCAAGAGTTCACTCTAGCCTGACAGAATTTGTCATTTTGACAAAGGTTTCTAGGAATTTTACTAAAGTTATCTTTAAAGACACGCATTCTGGCAGAAGAACTTATGGAGAGATGGATATCTCCTCTCTTACTTGCATTGGTAATGTGGGGGCTAAATGTAACGTTATTTCGCACTCTATTTATAGTTCTTGACATAATGAATTCTCCTATTTTTTTAGTCTTTTAATTTTGTCTTCCATGGGCAACTTAATCTCACTCTTAGTAACGGATCTAAGATATAAGTTAATAAATGCTATGATTGATGCTGGCAAATACATAGATGCCTCTGGATTATCTGATACAAAAGTACCTAATAGACATCCAATAGCAGCAGCGGCATTAGAGATAATCGTCTTGGATTTATACCAAGGTTTCATGCCTTCTTTTTTCTTATCACCAAACATCTCTTTCAAGCTGCCAACGACAGCCATTATTCCCTCTAATGAATGCTCTTTCTTTTGTTCTGGGTTTTGTGGATCTTCGTCTTCTTTAAAAGAATATTGCTCAAATAAAGAAGGATTCGACTTAATTTCGGAGACCTGATCTTCTAAGTTGATAGACACCTTTTCTGCCAATAAATCTGCGTCAACCAAAAGCAAAGAATTGCTTTTAATCTTTTCTTTAAGCGCTTCTACTTTTTCAAGTGAAGCTGGACCAACATTTACAACTTCCAATTCAACTGGTACGTTGTCTACTGCAACTTTTAATTTCATTTTAAACGCCTTCGTTCATCTCTGTGAATCGGTCTTCTATAATCTGATCAATAAGTCCCTCAACAGTTTCGCTTTTAGCTAATTTGACGATATTGGCAACTTTATTATAGTTGGCAACTTTTAACTTCAAAGTAACTGTCACAGTGAGTTTGTCGTCAGGAGCTACAAGTGACACATCATCAACCTTTATTTCGTCTACCTTTTTAATACTGGAATCACAACCAGTTCTTTTAATTATATTGCTCTTGGTGTCATTGTTGACAGTGTCTTCGAAAAAGGCAGAATCCCACAAAGTAGGTTGTCGATTTGTCTCTTTCAATACAGCTTCTTCATTTTCTCGAACTGCTTCTAGAAAAAGATCCTTTATCTCTTTCGACTTGTTATGTCTGTCTAAAAACCAGAACAACAAAGACTTCGAGAAGTACCACTCAACAGCGTTAACCTTATTGCTTACAAAAACTCCGAGAGTATGTATCGCCCACTTCTTGTTCCCTTTGGTATTTCCACTTTTTAATTCCAAGGATCTTTTAGAATATGGGACATCCCATTCACGGCTTTTTTTCAAGATAGGAAAAAACTGTGGCAAACTCGCTCCAATGATATTATATAAGTCTATGGACGAGTACAGATTCTTAACTGCCCTACCTTCAACCCTAATGGACCTAAGTTGCTTGCCGCCCACTGAAGTCGAATTATGCTTTACATTGTTGGACTTAGCATAATAAAGCCCATTCTTCGTTGTTGTTTTTGTTTTACCCATTATTTATCTCCATTAGGTTTTGCATACTATATTGCATTTTGTCAACTTTACAAGGACGATTGAGAAAACTTTATCTCTTTACGCTAGCTTGATAAATCTTATCCCCATCTACATAATGAACACTGCCAGAAATATTAAACAATTTGTTGTCAGAACTAAAAGGAGCATTAGGTATGTGCTTCTCTGTAGCATCTTTAAACATAATTACACTGGACTCTGTAGCCATGAGCATCCTTTGGAAAATCCTTAAGGTTGTCAATACAAGTAGACATATTGTACCCTTATTTAAGCGAGGGGCAATGTTGCCCCCTCGCTATTAAATTAAGTTAGGACGGTAGTTGAATTCTGAACCTTTACACCAGCGGCTCTTGCTCTGACGAGGAAATCATCGCCTACACTTTCAAACCCTGGAACATTAGAACAAAGATCTTCAAGAATAATGATCTTCTTGGCGCTTTCTGCACCGAACTCATCAATGAGATCAGTAATTGTGTTATTTACACAATGACTCAATGCCTGACCAGCAACAAGAATAATGTCAGCTTGATCAACAGTGTTAACGAATCGACTATTGATCAATGTCGTAGGATCAGTAGGATCAGGAACGTCAGCCTTAATTGCCGAATAATGTTCAGTCCAAGGATTGCTGCCCTTTGGCACAAAATCGATCATCTTGAAACTATTCTTAGACCATTGATTAATTGCGTCAGAGACATGTCCTTCAACCTGATATCCCAAACTTCCAATAATGCAGTGAGGAGGCCAAATGCAAAGAGGAAAACGCTTATTATCCTCAAGATCTTGAACATATTCAAGAGAGCGCTTCAAACAAGCAGGATTACTTGTGACATATCTACCCTGCTCAACATCTTCTTTGGAGATGATTGTAAATGGATCAGGATGAGTACCATCACTTTTGCGCCACCATACAGCGTGCGATTGGTCAATTTCTTGGTGACTATCAAGAGTTACATGAATTTCGTCCAACTCATTTTCAAGACGATTAATCATAGCTGCCAATCGAATACAATCTTCATCAGCACCTGGAACGAAAAGTGAACCACCACTCTCAATAAATCGGATAAACGGAGTACTCTCCCCATTGTTAAAACGCAGCATTTCTGCTGCAAGACTTGGGTTTGCACGTTGGCAAAAATCCCCTTGTGGATCAATAATTACGAGATGAATGTTCATTTACTGGATTACTCCTGTTTTGTATTACTTTATTAAAAGATGGCTTTAATGTAACGTACTCTTTTGATTTGTCAAGATCTATTGCAAAAAATACTCAATTCCTTTACTTGTTATTTGGCGACCTTGCGTGGTATTTTCAATTAATCCAAGTTCTTTCAACCTTACTTCCAATTCTGATTTTACATTTTCTTCATTTACCATTAACTTTACAGCTAAACTTGAACAAGACATTGGGCCAAAATCTCTGACTACCTTGAGTAAGGCCACTTCTTCTTGGGTTAAACCTTTATGAGATATACTAAAAATCTGTTTAATAGCATTCCACTCTACTTCTGTAAGAGTTGTTGCACCAGTCATTCTTATGTATCTTAAAATGTTTTGCGACAAGAGAAATGCATCTCTAGCTCTGGAGCGACAAGCGTCTGCAAGATCATCATGATTACACATTAGTTTAATATCACCTAAATAGAATTGCAGAATATCAATAAGACTGTCTCTTTCATATGGAGAAAAGTAGATATTATTACATCTATTTCTAAGTGGTTTAAACATCATGTGAGCATCAGTTGTTGCGAGAACAACATTAACTGCTCGCAAATCGTGTATAAATTCAATACCATCGTTCAACAAAGAGGTTTTATGCTTAGGAGTCGGATTCAAAAGAGTTAACAACAAAGTGGTAATCTCTTTTGATAAACTATGCGATTCATCCAAGAATATAGTAGTTGGACCTTCAACTCTTCCAATAACTTTTTTTATAAAATCATCCTTTTTCTTTATACTTCCACAATTACATACAATTAATTTTCGGCCTAACGCCTTAGACAGTATTTCGGCTAAGTACGTTTTTCCAAGACCATGAGACCCTGTGAACAATAATGTTGGGAATGGGGTTTCGGTACTACTAGACTCCACAAAAAACTTAACTATATCAATTACGTGCTCCTGACCAATAAAATCGTCAAAAACAGATAAGTCTATTGGTTTTACCTTACCATTAGAAAGATTCACTGCTATATTCATCAATACTCCTTATGTTAATAGAGCAATATACTCCATATTAAGGGGAAGTCAAATAGGTTTTTCCTCTAAAAGCCTTTCCTTCAGCTTATTTGTCTCTATGACTCTTATTTGCCTAATTCTTTCAGGGGTAACACCGTATTTATCAGCCATATCCTGTAATTTAACCTTATCATCAAGATGTTTAGACATAACGATCTCACGAGTCTTGTCATCAAGGCCTTCTAACAAATCGTGTAGATTTAACAAAAGATCATTTTTCTCATAAGAATCGTAAGGGTTTAGCGCCTCATCAGCTATCATGTCTTCAAACGAAGAAGTGTCTTCTCCAACTGTTTGTTTTGTCTGCAATGAAATTGTTTTTACTTTGGCCTTATCTAATTTTGCCATTTTTCCTTCAGTAAAATTTAATTTATCCTTTAGATCTTCTCTTGACAACTCTTCTTCAGAGTCACGCATCGCTGCTTGTATTTTAATTAAACCATCGTGAACGCTACTTGGGATTGTCACGGGACAAGAGTGCTGAATATGTTTAATCATTTCAAGTTTAATCCACCAACCGCAATAAGTAGTAAACTTACAATTAAATTTTAGTTCAAACTTCTCAATTGCGGTCATCATTCCAACTACACCGACTCCAATCATATCTTCTTTTTCGACTGGACATCTTTTACAGTAATAATTAGCCATTTGAGACACAAATCGAATATGACTTCTGCAAATTGACTCAATTGCATCATCTTTGTCAATTTCTGGACTATCTTCGCTTTTTATGACTGCGAACAATCTTCTTTCTTCCTCTAACGATATATTAGGAGAAGTCACAGATTTCAAATACATTCCTGCGTCCCAATTTGACATAAATTTACCTCAATTATATTGGCATACCCGATAACGGATCTATTTCTATTTCTTCTAACTCTGGATCACTATTATCTACAGGAGTAACTACTAATGATCCATCCTCTTCTCTTTCAACTACTACTGGTTCAAAAGTATTGTTTGCCCACTGTTGCATTGCTGCAATCATATCCCATATTTCGTCTTGATTGTCCGCAGTTACTCGAATTGTTCCAATCGTATAAGAAGGTGGCAACCCTCCTCTTGAAGGACGTATAACATGTTCGCAATTCGTCAATACAATTTCCATAATACACCTTTGGGTTAGGTGTATTATACATTATCCTCGCTTATTAAATAGGTCGTATACGGTAACTTCTACCTCATGATCTATCAATTCTTCTTGTATAATTTTTTCAACCTCTTCCCACTTACCTCCAGCGAGGTCGCAACCCATCAAATATGGAAAATGGGCAGTCGCCCCAAAAAACTTGCACGCTTTACGGATATAGGCACAACCCTCTCTGAGAGCGTCGTAACGAACAGGAACATTTCCATTTTGTCTTCCAACACCGTGTTGACCAACGATATTCGCCACAACAATATCGTCCTCAACTTTTACAAGTTGAGTTTTACCTAATTCAAATTTGGTGCCAAGATGGTTATTCATTTTGTGCCAAGTAATGTATTTTGATCTAACGTCAGACCACTTTTTAAACAAGGCGGCTGCTACGCCGCTTCCCATCACTCCAAGGTCGTTAGTGCAGTGACCTATAATTTTTCTTCCTTCACCATCTGGCTCACAGACATCGTTTCCACTCAAATATTTAATTTTCATTTTTCTTCCTCTATATCTAAAAGTTCAAGTAAAATATACTCTCATTTAGGAGAAAGTCAAATGGGGTTTGAACATTTCGGAAGGGGAAGACTAAAAGGCGTTTAACTCGCCCATAAGTCTCCTATCATGAACAAGGCCGCTCTTATCTTTTTTGCGAGTATTTATAGATTTCAAATATTCTAAAAGTTCTTTAAATTCTTTAGGTGATAATGTCTTAATTTCGGCAATAATTTCTTCTTTATTCATAGCTGGCTAGTATCCATTTTAATAAAGTTTCCAGCGTGTACTACATCATACATTTCATTAATCCCTTTAGTATATTTTTTAATCATTTAAGTGTCCAAACTTTCAAATTCTTTTTTAGCATCTAGTCCTTCTGCAAAGACTCTTCCATCCGCATGATATTTAGAGAATTCCACAACACTACATTCAGTCATGTGAACGTAATTTACTAATCTTACAGATCTTCCCTCAACACGAGAAACAAAGAATACACAATTCTTAATTTTGCGAAACTTAGGAAGAACTACTTGCATTCCTGCTGTTATTCCTTTTGCTTTCATAGGTTAGTAGTGTCCAATGGTTCTGAAGATAAGTTATCTTCAATAGGAATTTCTTTCATCTTGTCCCCAAGAGACAAAGTTGTTTTCGGATACCTTATCATCTGGCCACCTCCTTCATGAAAAAATCCATTTCTCTTATACCACTCAATCAGGCTTTTATCACTAAGACCTTCATCTGTTGCCTTAGCGTTTAACATCAAAGTTACTTCAAGATCATCAGATAAATCTAAAATCCTTTTTAAAACCATGGATGCATTTCCGCTATTCTTAGTGAAAGATCGAATATGCTTAATATAAACATTGTCGCCAAACTCATTCAACTCAACCCCTACATTGTCAATAATTATCTCACTGTCATTAATTGGACTTAAACTTCCCCAACCATTAACAATACCCACTAATTTTGAATTACTATTATCTTCTGAAATCTTAATTATTTTCATAGCCATTCCTCTTTTGTATGCCTTACTCTGCATCATTACTATAGCATCTCAACCCCATCCTGTCAACCCCATTGTTAAAATTTAATCAGCAAGGTTTGACTTTTATCTACCTAAAATGAATTCAATAATAGAGTATGATGGGGAACAACACTTTCAACCTGTAAGGTTTAATGGTATGCCCCTTAAAGAAGCTAAAAAAAGATTTTTTAGCTTATCTAAAAGGGACCAAATAAAAAACAAATATTGTCAAGACCAAAACATAAACTTAATACGAATACCCTATACTGAATTCAAAAATGTGGAATCAATATTATATAGAAAGTTAAATCTCAACTAAACATTTTTCTGTTTTTGTTTTTAGTGCTTCCCTCGCACTGCGGGCTCTGGGGATATTTTTTGGAAGGCAATTTGGATCTTAGAGCCTTAAAAAATTCATTATATGTGCAATTTGGATTCTTTTTTAAAATAGCTATTGCGTTAGCACTCATTGCTCCCTGGAAAGATTGAGGAGATCCTAATCTGGCATCGTATGAAAACTCCACTGGAGAACACCCAGAAATAGTAATATGATTTTGACCTTCCTGAGGGTACATTAACTTTTTAGAGACCGACCTTGGTGCTATAGAAAAGTTTAATTCGTCATCGCTGGGAGGCATATAGCGAGGTTTTGGGGCATCTTTGTCGTACAAAGTATTTAAAAATGACCTAGTTATTGTCCCACTATGACAAGAGTCTGATATAAAAGTTAATCTTGCATCTTTGTCTAGGCCATTTAGCATACTTCTAATATCATCATCAATAAGTAGAGAATCACTCAAACATATGCACTCATCGCGTTTATCCTGCTCATCCAATTCTCCTTGATCCTTTACATTAGTTCCGTGTCCGCTAAATGTTATAACGATATGACTACCTTTTTCAGCCAACTCAACAATCTTCTTAATCTCTTTAACAACATTTTTATGTGTGGCTTTTGAATCTAAAAGCGTAGTTGTTGAGAATCCATACCTACTACTAAGCAGTTTTTCCCAATTCTTAGCGTCGTTAACGCATCCTCTAAGGTCGTTAGCTGTCCCTGGGTAATTGTTTATCCCTATATGCAAAGAATGCTTACAAGACCCCTTACAATGCCTTCTCTCAATCTCTTCTTTTCTAAAAAATGATAAAAATTTGTTCCAAAAACTCATCATGAACCTCCTATTGTGTCATATTTATATATTCAACTGAACAATAGAAGAACCCTGCACAAAAGATAAGATTAGACTTAATCACTAGTAGCCTTATAATTGGCCCATGCTCCTCGATATGCCATCCAGCGACAACAGCAACATACACTATATAAATCATCAGATATAACCCAATGATACATTTCATCTGATTCAAACCATTCAACAGAATATCCAGGTGGCAATTTTTGATTTGGGGCAAAGTTTACTTTATGTCGTCTCATATATTGACTGTCTACTCCTATTCCATGCTTCCCTTGATGCAGACTTGACAACACTTACATCCAAACCCTCACAAAGCAAACGGGGTGCCGCTGCCTCCCACCATTCATCAAAATTTTCAAAAATTTTGATGACATGCTCTGGATCTCCCAAAAGAGTTTCGCCATCACTTTGAAAGTTTGCCGAAAATTCAATACCATTATGCTCACAACGATATGTTATTGTGCCATGACCATCATGACAACCATCATCAAGATAATCTACATCCCCTCGCTGAACTGCATCATAAAGATCTTTATTAGTCATTGCTATGCCTCACTTTTCTATTAAAAAGACGAAGAACTACTCGCTCTTGCCACTTCACCCAAATAACCGCTGTGATGAAGTTTTCCATATTCTTCAACAGTTAATTCACAAATTTCTGATGCTACTATTGCTAAAGCATCTGTTATAGCTGACATAACCAAAATACTTGTTGTTGGGGCTAATCCTAAATCTCCCACCTCTTTAATTTCTCCCATATCAATACAAACATCCACTTGCTCTCTTATTGGACTATCTTTGTGAGAAGTAATCCCAACAAACTTAGAAACTCCTAAATTTTTAGCCAATTGAATCGTCTCTAAAACTTCTCTTGTTTTTCCTGAAGTAGATGCAACAAATAAAACATCTCCACTTTTTAGAAGTCCAAGATCTCCATGAGATGCTTCACCAGGGTGTAAATAACAAGATGGGAATCCAAGTGAACATAGTAGAGAGGAAAACTTACGCATGGCTATACCAGCTTTGCCCATTCCAGTTGTCACAATTTTATATCCAAGAACTGGAGAATTACAATCACCTATCAATTTAACTGCTTCTGCAAAATTATCGTCTAACTGAATAGAAGCGATAGCTTTTGAAAAGTGTTCTATATAGGATTGGCCTTTATTAACCATAATAATGACTAGAGTTTATCGCTACCTAAATAGTCCAAATCGTCCAAATCGTCGTCATTCATATCATCCTTCCAGTTATCATAATCGTCATCCATATCATCTTCTAGGAACTCTGGCAAATCTAAATCCTTTTCAATATCATATATTGGCGTTTTAGGGGACTTAGGTGGACTTAGGGCATCTTTTAACAATCCCATCAAAATCATTGTGCCAATTTTAGAATCCAATGGATCTGTTTCCCCAATTTCTAACTGTTTTTTGTCATAGTTAGTCACAAACTCATCAACTTTGTCAATTGAAACCATATTAGATTTAGGAGTGGCCGAATTTCTACTTGCAACATCATACTCTAATTCCTCTAAAGTGTATTCTCCACTTTGCAACAAACGTTTAAACTGATTAAATTTCTTATTAATACTTGTTCCTAGTTTTTGAGCGATTTCGGAATTTACTTTTGTAGGTATCAACCCCTTAGTAACTTCGTATAGTGCTAAGTCATATATTAATTTATCTCTCTTACGAGCTTCAGCTAGTGACATTTTCATATTCTTTCCATATAAAGTATTAGTAAAAAACTTCGATTCGGTTAACTAATGATACTATATCATAGTATTCAAAATATTCAAGTAGTTTACCCTTATCTTTTTCTGTTTCGATAATCTCTGGTAAATCGGGGATATTTACATCCATCTTCTTTAGTGAATATGCTAATTTTACTCTATCCTTAAAAATAAGAGCCATTGCATCTTGTTTAGATATCTTAACTTTTCTCTCATCAAACAGTTTTAACAAACCAATGTGAGGTTGTCCCTTATATATTCCTGGATATATGAGATTCTTGTTTTCTGTCTTTTTCTTTGCAAGATACTGAAAATCCTCATCTGAGATTTCGTGATATTGTTCATCACTAACATACTTATCTTCTATACCTTTAAGGACTTGTTCCCAAGTACCTCTTTTCTTAATTCTTTTTAGAGCAGTTTTTAAACCCCACCCAGGCACACCAAATATGTTATCCGACTTATCTCCCATAAACGCACCAACATCAACATGCTGTTTGGTAGTTATTCCATACTCTTCTTCAAATGAAGATTTAGTCATATATTCGATTTTCATTCCGTCCCACATACAAACATTGTCATCTAAAAGTTGATAATAATCATGATCTGAAGTGACAGTTACGACTTTATTCTCTTTCTTTAATAGCTCACAATAAGAACCTATTACATCATCTGCTTCATATCCATCCACCATTACTTGTGGAATTCCTGTTTTAGACAAGGCATTTTTTAAATGATGCCCAGTGTCAAACCAGGTTTGTAGAGGCAGAGGGGTTACTCCCTTTTTTCTGTTCTCTTTATAGGTCTCATTTACTACACCTTTATTTTTAGCCTGTAGCGATTCTTCTTTTCTTCTTTTAGATCCGCTATCCCAAAAGACAACAAACTGAGATTCAGGAAACTTCTTCTTTAAGCTAATCAATATACTAAAGAAACCGTAATGGGCTCCTGACAGTATACCATCGCTATTGGCCATGTATTCGTTAGCAAATGCCGCTCTACAAGCTATATTGTTTCCATCTATAAGTATATATTCTTTCATTACTTTCTCCAATTACGCATTACTAATCCAAGAGGCGATACACTTATCAAAACGTGCATCAATATCTACTAACCCACACTCCAGTCTTTTTCTCTGCAATTCTTTTAATGTTCCATCCTCATGTTTAAACTTATAAAATACTTTTCTTCTACATTGTAAAAACGGCAACCCACCTCTTATGATGTCATGACTAGCGTGAGTCGCCCATAAGATTGCAGCATATTCATCTGCTCTATATGGTTTTTTAACATTCAACCAATAATCTCGACACTCTGGAGGCATGAATTTTGACAATAATGCTGGCCAAAATGGTGAGATAATGGGGCGTTTATTTCCTTCTACTTCAATATTTATTCCTAAAGATTCTAATTCTTCTTTCAGATGGTCTTTATAATAGACATAATTGAAACCATTCTTTTTGTATAGCTTCCCTGTACAAAGTAGTCCAGCTAGATAGGACATTGTCTTGTTAGATGATTTTACACATAATACTGGAGAATTACTCCAAGTATATGAGTGCCATCTATCTTTATATTGCGACAATGTTCCAAAAAAAGGACTACCTTCTAACGCTTTAGCTATAGCAGGTGCTCCACGCCATGTAAATGTTGGAAACAATTTCTGGTTCCAATTTATTTTTCCAGCCCTTGTTAATCCTGCAAAGAAGTCAGCATTCCAAATAGGATCATCTGTTGTTACTTTATTGTGTATATACCATTTTACATTTTTTGATGAAATATGATTAGTTATGGAAGATATACCCATATACTCCCCATCTTCTACGAACTCTTCAATTTCTTGTTCTGGGACCTCTCTAGACCAGATAGGGCCATACTTCAATACTATTTTTGACGCTATATCACATCTTCTTAAAATATCTTCTTTTGTTGGTACTTTAGCGCCCATTAGTCTTCCTTTCTATAGTCCCAATTAAAATCTTCTCTAATTTCAACACCTTTCTCAATAATCATATCTTCAACTATTCCACCACAATCTCTACGCTCACCATAGCAACTATCCAGTATATTGTGCAATAAAACTATTAGCTTTTCATTGCTTTCTTCCAACTTTCTCGACTTACTTCTTACATTCTCTAATTCAAATATCAATGCACTACTCACTCTTTCTCCTCAATTGTATAAGCTTTCTTGACTCTCTCAATCATGTCAGAATCACCCATGGCTTTTTCAGGTTCGTCCGAGATCTTTACAAGTGGAGTTCCATTACATTCTAAAAGTTTCATAACAATATTTAGTGGTTTTACTGAGCAATCATTAGATAAGCTCGTTCCAATCCCAAAACTAACTGAAATTCTTCCAGCAAACTGAATCCAAATATCAATTGCCTTCTCTATGGTTAATCCGTCAGAGAAAACAACTCCTTTTGTTCTAGGATCTATACCATAGCCTTCATAATGAGAAATTACTTTTTCCCCATAGTCAAATGGGCATCCACTATCATGTCGAGTCGCGCTATAAGACGAAGACAATACCTTGTCAAAATCTCTAAAGAAAGCTTCCGAGGTGAACGTATCTGACAATGCAACACCTAATTCTCCGCTATATTCTTGTTGCCATACATGGAGCGCTCTTTTTTGAGCAACCTTAATATCATCAACAAAACCTAAATGTGAACATGTCCACTCATGAGCACAGGTGCCAATGGGTTTAATACCATGTGTCATGGCTAAAAGAACATTAGAAGTGCCTACAATGTTATTAGGACACTCTCTAATTAGACGTTCAAGGACTTTATCTTGCCATTCTTTCGAATAACGGCGACGAGTGCCAAACTCAGAGATCTTAATGCCAGGATATTTATTGAGCTTTATAATCTTGTCGTCAAGACGCTTATTGCCTGCTTCTTCAAGATCTAGACCCACCAGTGTTCCAAACTGACTCTTAAAGTACAACTCATTCACAATCGAGAGAATATATACTTCCAAGAGGTTAATCTCTGTCAACTTCCCCGAAACAGAAATCTGCAAATCTCCAAAGGCGTCACAACGACACTTTAGATTACTAAGATCAAGTTTAAAACCTGTCTGAAGCCAATCCAAAAAATCATCCTGAAAAACACCTAGTCCTTTAAGATATTTCCTCTCATGATCCCAAAGAACCAATTTTTCCAAGGCCATTATTTGCTCTTTGACTTGATTACACAAAAACCCTAGCTTAATATCTTTATTTCTGCAACGAAACTCCCAACGTCCTGTAGCACTTGGATATTGATGAAAGTAAGCTTGTAACATATAAAGTTTATAGGTATCGGTATCTAATAAGCTTGTTATGATTGGTGTTTCAGAATTTGTCATTGTCGTTCCTTTTGGGGAGAGTTATTGAGTTAACAGACCTTAATATAGCATGATCTCAGAGTATTGCAAATTGGTTATTCAATATTCTTAATTAGGTCCAACCTATCGCCATAATGGTCAGGGTTATTTTTACGAATCTGATCCATTATTTCATCACAACCACCAGCATCTCGATAAAGCGTGTCTATTATAGTAACTACCAAATCCGCAGCTAATGAACAATACACCATATCGTCAAGAATCATCAATAAAGGCTCTAACACCTCTTTATCTGATTTTCCAATAAGATCTTGGAACCTTGATTCTAAGCATTTGTCAATTAGTGACTCCTTCTGAGCCTGTTCAGCCAATTGTTTAAGTACTTCATCTCTCATAATATTTAAAACCTATTTTGTACATACTGTCCTTACTCCCTAAACCTTTTTAAATTTAGACAAGTCACCTTTTAATAGGTCATCTACATGCATTGCGTATCTATCTCCATACCCAAAGTCTTGCATAGGAAGAGCGACTAGCTTTCGGTGCGTTGTCCATCCAACTATATCGAACCCTGTATCTATAGAGCCTTTAACTACAACGTAAACGTCTGACCACCTTTGGGGCTCGTGAGGGTTTACTATTAGATTCCCACTTTCTCTAGGCTCTCCTGTATGTTTGTTAACACCCAGCCATATCACTTCAATTCCAATTGGTAAGACAAAATCGCTCCCTCCATCTCCTTTTGATCCTATAGTGGCATTAAACGAACATCCAAGTTTTTCAGCGGCATAATACTCTGCCCCAACAGATTCTATATCATTATTAATTGAACACTTGCTACCATCTTTCCTTTTGTCCGATATTCCTGCTGCTCTTTTACTATAGTATCTTGCATTTGCCAATGCCTCAAACAACTTACGCTCCTGTTCTTTCCCACTCATAACTTTTTCCTGTTTAGTTTCCATCATGCTATTCCAACAAACTATTAAAATCGTTTTCAGAGATAATTTCGCAACCAAGTTTTACAGCCTTGTCATATTTTCCACCTGTCATAGCATTATCCCAAACTAATATTGTATCTTTTCCAACTGAACCACATTTTCCGCCATTATCAACAACAATCTTTTGTAGATCAGTTCTTTTTGCGGAAAAAGATCCAGTAAAACAGAATTTCTTGCCAACAAGAATATCACTTGCAGGCTTATAGACTACTGGTTTAACATGTTTCTTTAAAAGATGTATCTCACCATAACCATCCTTCCAACCTTTAACAAAATTATCAGCCTTAACAGATCCAAATCCTGGAAGTGACTCGATTTTAGATGCGGTCAACGCACTAATCTCATCAATTGAAGGCGCAATATCAACAAGATCCTTGGACATTGAACCAATTTTAGCGATACCAAGAGCTTCAACAAAAGTGTGCAATGGAACCTCCTTTACGGACTTAACGCTCTTAATTATATTTGCGAATGCCTTATCCCCAAAGAACTCTTTAAGAAAGTTATACTTGCGGAATGGATGCTCTGAACGACGATCATTATCCAACATATAGTACATTTCTTGAAGTGATTCAATAATTGCATGACCTTCCCATTGAATCAAATCTTTATCAGTCAACTTAGAGATCGTTCCAATACCAATACCTTTAACACCAATCTTCTTAAACCAATTATCAATTTTAGCATTAAGTTGGGCAATGCAGTTATAGTTGTCGCAAATTAGGTCAACCTTTTCTCCATCTGCGCTAGTTGTCCACTTCAACTTTTCATTACAAGATGGACACTCAGTAGGTACGGGAATCTCTTGTGTACTCTGTGTTCCAGGAACTACTTTAACAATCTGCGGAATTATATCACCTTTTTTAGCAATAACAACCTTACTTCCGATACGAATGTCACCATTAAGTATTGACCCATAGTTGTGAAGGGAAACTCTACTAATCATTGCTCCCCCCAACTCTACAGGAGTCACAATTCCTACTGGAGCAATTTTCCCTGTTCGTCCAACATTTGCTTCAACGTTAATAACAGGAGTTGGGATAGATTCTTCAGGTGGGAATTTAATCGCTCTCGCGCTCTTTGGTTTTCTTCCATTGCTTACAGAACCCATCTTCTCGCCATAAGCGATATCGTCAACCTTAAACACAACTCCATCAATATCATAAGGCAATTTCTTTCTGTCAATCCCCTTCATGTATAAATCTGCGGCTCTCTTGATACAGGATTTATTTATACCAACTTTTGTCCACTTAGTTGAGCTACGCAATGCTGGAAAACCATTGCTTTCCAAAAAAGACATCTTCTCTTTTTCAGTAGAGAACTCTTTTTGCACAACTTCATATGCGACAAAGGATAGACCTCGCTCTTGAGTCACTTTCGCATCTTTTTGATTCATTGATCCAGCAGCGAAGTTTCTAGGATTGGCGTATCCCCCTTCTAATACTGAGCTATGCCACTTCTTATGAAAGTCTTGACGATCCTTGAAACATTCGCCTCGTATTTCTACGATTTCTTGACAAGGGATATTCCTTTTAACACCATAAACATAAACCGCGTTATGTGTTACATCTGTTCCCGCATCTCCATCACCTCTGGTCAAAGCTCTTACTAGCTTCCCGTCTTTGTATGCCAGACTTAGTGACAAACCATCAATTTTATGTTGAAGTTGAAAAGAAAGTTTAGAAGTGTTGGAATAGTTTTTACTAAACCAATCCTCAAATTCATCAATATCAAGACTCTTGCTTAAAGATCCCATAATAATATCGTGCTTAACTTTCGTTCCATAGATATGATCTCCACCGACTTCGTTTAGATAGTCATTTCCAGGATCATTTACTTCTAGCCATCCACAAACAGCGTAATACTCAACGTCATATTGTGCGTCAGATATAGGTGATTTTCCAATCACGTACATTTTGTCACAATGGCGCAAAAACTCAATTCTTTCGGGCATAGTGAGAGTATTATCAACTGCCGTCATCTTAGTTACATCAATCATTTTATTCCTTATTGTAAAATTATCATAATTACTAGGTAAAATACCCATGAGAGCAAAGACACAATTGTTGCCGATACAAAAACAAGTCCGTATAAAACACCTGACATTTCTAGTTGTTTGTTAGGGGTCTTTTTTACCCATATAATACCACAAAGATAAGAAATCAATGTAATAATTATTGGGAGAGCTATCCAGATAATTGTTATTGTAAATGTAAATGTCATAGTATCCTATTGTTAAGAGTCTAGATACTATAGCATAACTAATCTATTTGTCAAACCGTTATTAACGTCTTTCTCATTATTTACCTTAAGCTTTAGTATAGCTTCAAATGTCCTGTAATTAGATCAATCTTATCTGAATTAGCGGGACCAATAGCACAACAAGTACTAGTTGGAACTCCATTAAATTCAGTTAGACCAGCGTCAGTGATTAATGCGACAGGCAATCCTGCTTCTTCAGCCTTTTTAAGTATTTCAAGAAGCTCTTCTTCATGATCAACTTGGACACAGGCTTTAGTAAATGAGCCTTCTTTCCATTCTTCCATTTCTGGAGTAAGTGTACATCTATATACATTTGGGACATTTACTACTTCAATATCTCCACCTCGACCGTACATAGAATAGTCCACTTCTGTCTCCTGAGACATACGATCAAAAAAGATTTTCATAGAAGCGTGGCAAGCTTGGGAAATAATCTTGCCTGAACGGACTTTGCGAAACTTCTCTGGATTATTTGGATCAGGATAAAGCTTTCTAATAACGATCACTTGTTTAATTTTCATAAATCTGCCTATTTATATATTTGTAATTGTGCGAACTTTAACTACTGAATGACCTAATTTGCAACCAAATCTAGAAGCAACACCATCACAGGAATAAAAAATGCATCTGTTTTTGCAACAGATTGAACGGGTTATAGTAGATCAAAACTATAACCCGTCATTTCTATCTGTCAAGTCGTTTTTAAGAAAGAATATCGACGCCTTCGATATCAAATTCTGCAAAAACATGTTCCGCTAAGAAATAAGGTGGTCCATCCATATTTTTAGGGTCTCTTGGAGTATACCTAATTGCTATTACAGTCCTTTGTCCAACATCTGTACATAAGAATCTACCACCACCTGATCTAAATATGGTTCCTATTTTAAAATCATCTAATTTAGCCCCTTCTGGGACCCATCCACTATAATGGGAATCAACTGTCATCTCTAACATCATAATGTCGTGATCTAGGCTTATACATTCTAATATGTATTCCTCTATTGATTCGAAATCGTCTTTTGAGACGCCTTTAGATTTATTGGATAATCTTAATAATTCTTCTTCTGATTCTTCTAATGTGGGGTATTTCTCTAACCACCAATCAAGCTCACTATCGTTATGCTCTTCTTTCTCTTTTAACTCTTCTAACTCAAAACCCTTAATTAAACGATTAAAATAATCATCTAACTCATGATCTTCAGTAAAACTATCTACAACTGTCATTTTTATTCTCTCTTTTTATATTGACACAAAAAAAGCCCCTAACCAAACTGGCAGGGGCCTCGATCAAGCAGATCTCCATGTACCTTGGAATCCACTGGCACGGAGATCATGAATCGGTTCATTATTTCTTTTACAATATTTTCTCATAATTTTGATCTCCATTCCCCTATTATAAGTCAACTCCTGTATAAATCAACCCCTTTTCTGTATATCCACAACCGTTAAATCAAATTCCTCAAACCTTTTCGAGTTATCCCAATGCTGCGGAAATGTAAAATATACATCCACTAAAACGTCTTCAATATCTTTGTCGAACTTTGGAGAGAACCATTTAAACTGAGGACTAAGCAATTCTTCCCCCCTGTAAACACTAAAAGTTAAAATTCGCCAACCCTTCCCTTCTTTCAAAGAAGTAGAAGTTAGTTTAACTCCCTTTAATTCAAAAATGGGTTCTGGATTATGATCTTTACAATATGGATATAACTCGTCCCTTAGTAATGCAGAAACATTTTCGTTCACAGCCTTAAAGCTTACTGATGCATCAAATGTTCTAATTAATTTAGTGTCAACTTCGTTAGAGGCATAATATGTCTCACATGCTTGATCGAATATCTCTTGGGCTTGGTCCAAATATTCTTCTTTGATTGTAACTCCAACAGCGGCAGCATGACCACCATATTTTTCAAACATAAAAGCACAATTGTCTAAAATCTCTTTCAAATTAACGTTGGGAATAGACCTACCACTACCTTTCCAAACACCATTGTGATATCCAATTACTAGTGCTGGTTTTCCAGTTTCATCAACAACCCTAGAAGCAACAATCCCTACAATTCCTATATGATAACTCTCTCCATGAACGAATACCCCATACTTAGACTTAATCGCCTTAGCTTTTACAAGAGCATCACCTTCAACAAAGGACTGCAAACTCTTTCTGTCCTCATTGATTTTATTGATCTTGGAAGCCATTTCGTTAGCCAAAAATGGATCACATTCAATAAGTAATCGTAGAACCATGTCAGGAGTTTCAATTCTTCCTGCGGCATTAATCATGGGAGCGATTCTAAATCCAATATCAGTTTGAGTTATAACTTCACACCATTTAATCTTTGTCTTTATCAATGCATTTAGTCCACTAGCCATTACGTGGTCAAAAGCATATTTAGTTAATCCATTTTTTACAATTATTCTATTGTCACCAACGATTGGTTGGGAATCGGCAATAGTTCCAATTGCCGCATATGACAAAAATTCTATTGGATCAATATGATTAGTTAATCTTCTAATCCCTCTAATGAATTGAAACACTTCACCGCAGGCGCACATCTCATTAAAGCCCTCTGAAAAATGCCAACTAATTAATGCATCGGCATTATGTGAAACCTTCTCCTCATCAGCAGGTAAATGATGATCAATAATTATGATATCTTTAATTCCAAATTCTTTAAGTTGATCGACTTCTAGTCTATTACTAGTTCCACAGTCAGTAACAAACAAAAGATCTGGAGGAGTTTTTACTTTTTGCTTAAAGGATTCGATTGTCGTGGGATTCAGTCCGTATCCATGTTCTAGTCTAGAAGGCAAGAAGGGCACACATTTTAAACCAAAGTTTCTACATAGCTCATATAGCATAGTTGTACTAGTAATGCCATCACAATCATAGTCACCAATAATAGCAACGCGACTTTTGTTTTTAGCGTGCTCAATAAATAAACGAGCAGCCTTTTCACAATCGTTCAAATCGAATGGATTATTTAGGTCATTGTAGTCAACAGACAAAAGTTCATTTGCCTTATCCGCTTCTTTAACTCTCTGAGAAAGCAATCTTGCAAACATTCGGTGCTTGCCATCTTCTATAAGTTTATTCTCTACTTCTACGTTATTTTCTTTTAACTTCCACATTCAGTTTTCCTTTTCAAAGTTTTCATGTTCTCTTTTTCATTGATTTATCCGAATATATTATACATTTTTGTGTTGCATTTTTGTGTTGCATTTTATTTTAATTGCGGTATAATATAATCGTTCGGTGCAGACGTTAGGAAAAAACCTAAGTCTATTGCAACAGTGTGAGGTAAGGATGAGTAGACAGGCGAAGAAAAAAAGTAACGCTTCGGGGAAAAGCAAATGTGATGTTTGCGAAGATTTAGAGTTCCTAGAAGAGCATCATATACGTGGAAGAAAGATAAAGAATGCAAATCTTCCATTCAATCTTGCCAATATATGTCCTAACTGTCATTTTAAAATTCATTTGGGTGAGTATATTATAGAGGATTGGGTTAAATCTTCTAATGGTAGAATTTTGCTTTGGCATACAAAAGATGAAGACAGTATAACTGGTGATGACGCTATTCCTCACATAATTAGGAAGTCTTAATTACTGAGCCATGTCTGCATTATAGTATTCTTTCTTATCAGTTACCTCTTCACCTACCCAAGAAGGAAGCATTAATTCATAATCTTCTGAGTCTATTTCTATTTCTGCAATAACCAATCCGTTATCAAACACATCTACTTCCCACCTATCGACACCATGAATTACAGCGAAGCGTCGTTTAGCTATAGATCCTTGGTCTGCTAAACCTTTCAGTGTATTGTACTCGACATCACTTAGTGAATGTTCAATTTCTACTCTTGACATTCCAGAGTTGCAACTTTTTATTGTTAAGTAGTGTACTACCCTACCTCTTTCTTCGGATTTTCTAATCCTTACGTTTTTAACTCCATCATTAACCAAATACATTTGTTCAATTGAAATTACGTTACTCACATTACGCAACCAAGAGTCATTATTAACAAGAAACTTCCTTTCAATTTCCACCGTTTTACTCAATTAAAAATCCTCCTTCAAATATTTCATTGTCTATAGGTTCAAAAGGTTCTTCTACTCTTTTTACCTTTTTTGGTTTCCCAACATCTACTTCAACATCATTGACAATCCCTTCTTGATTAATTACACAATCAGGTTCAGGATTTCTAACCAAAGATGCACTAACAAACTGTATATCCTCTCTATAATAAAGATCACTTCGAGGTGCACGCATAAGAGGAGCCTGCGGAGTTCGCATATTCTGACCCATCCAATTTTCATCAGGACTTTCATAACCAACTATATCCCTGCAATTATTACATATAACTGCACAGTAATCTTGTTTCCATAAAAACCCAAACTTTCTTTTGCATCTTTGAATTTTTCCTCTGACCAGTTCATCCATTACAAAAGGATCAGCACCACATCCGTTACATTTAGTAAACCGTTTTGGAACTGGCTTTCCTCTAAGTTGTACTACTTCAATTGGCATTAAACTAACTCCTTCTCAGCCACCGTATTTAAGTGGACATAAAGCCTATTTAGTTTATCGAAATCTGCAACATCAGGAATTGAAGTCTTGTCCAACAGAACATCAATCTCAACTTGCAATTTCTCTACAGTCTCCATGATCTCAGGATATTCTACTTCACCTGCCTTAATATCTTTCAATAACTTAAGTTGATCGCCCTCAAATCTAACAATTGGACAACCTTCAGCCAAGATATTCCTAGAAGACATAAGTAGCCTAACGCAGTGAGACATATTTTTTGAGTCAAATGATAAGGTTCCTTTCTCTTGATGCTCCCACCTTGCATCATTTCGATTCTTCATCCAATCCCAATAATTTTTCCAATCTTTATAAGCCCTTTTGTAGTCTTGTTCGTTATAAATCAATAAACCAAAAAGGTGAGACCACTCATCCTCCTTGGGAATTGACTCACAAACTAACTGCTCATTAGGTCCTCTAAATACCCCCTTAGCATCTCCTCCATGCCAATACAGTCTATATGCATTTTCCACATGCTCTAGTTTAGCGCAATTAAAAATGCTTAAATCACCCGCTTTATGTGGTCGAAAAGGCATTCTTGCAGGAGGATTATACTCTTTTGCCCCAGCTTTTCTAGCTTCCACAATGTGCTCTTGAACACGACCCAACTCTTGAAGATCTATATACCAGCAAAAGTCTCTCCTTGTTGGAGCCTTTTTAGGCTTAGGGTTGTTAACAAGTTTGTTCCTTCCAGTCGCCTTCCCTATCTGCGCCCTTGCATATTGAAAATGTGATTCATATGCGGCTTTAGTAATAAACAAGTCTCTGTTGTCCATCAACTCATCCATTATTGGCTTGTTAAAGCCTCTAATACAGTCCTTAGGTGTCCACAAGAGTTCGATCTGATTAGGATTAGCCTTTATCAGTAACTCGAAAGCTCTTTTAAGACTATAAAATTCAGTATCCGTTACAGGATCTTGAGATTGATTAGCTGCTCCCCACAAACTGTTCCTATATTTTTTTGGAACGTAATAATAGCCACGAGTATCAATATCGCTCTTGGGGGTATTTGTTCCGTGAGATTGAGATCCAGCAACTACCTCATAAAAGACCAAACCTTTATCTTGTAACTCCTGAACTGTGGGACTGAATTCTTTCATTGTTTTTCCTCAGTATAGTTTATCCCAATGTATTATAGCATCTTATATCCTATCATTGAGAAATGTAATTTTTCAACGAACATCTGTAATCTAACTCTAGGAGCGCTAAAAATCAAGCCGCTTTCGACAATTTCCATTTTTATCCCTAAATTTTTAGATACTTGCTCTAATGAACCAAAATTAATTCCTCCAAACTTTTGAAGCACTCTGAAATCATTCAGCGGAGTGCCAACTTTAGCGTTAGGAACAAAAATTCTTAGGTTTTGGGGCTTACTCGGTTCTATAATATCCATAATTACATCACTCTTTTAAAAGTTACTATATTATAGAATTCAATATTTACTTTGCCCTTCCCTTGTGGCCTTAGCTCTCCCAGAACTTTATCTTAACTTGTGGAACCAATTTAGTAGATACTGAAGGAACTTCGCCATTAATAATTTGTTCTGAGTTCCATGTTACTTCAATTTCCCTTATGAACGTTAGCTTTTTTGTAATAAGATCATGTGTAATCTCTTTTACTAAACTCTTTGTTTGTTCTGCGTAGTCTTCCATAATGTTTACTTTGCCCTTCCTTTGTGACTTTTCTTCAAACGTAATTCTGGCTTTTGTTTTTTGATCCACTCAACATACTTAACGATCTTCTCATCAGCTAAAAGAAGATCTATTGTAAAATACATAGAACCCAATTCTTTTTCTGTAAAGAACTGATGTAAAGATCGATGACAAGGTTGGCATAATGAAACGGTCATGTGCATAGCTTCTTTAGTGTGCATCCTCTTAAACTTTTTAACCTTGTGGGTACTTCTTGGTATAAGATGATGTTCTGTTATATCACACGCTTCTCTTTCGCACAATCTACATATTGAAATTCTTTGTCTATTTACGTCCATCTGCCAACCCTAGAATCCAATATGGTGCCTTTTGAGCAACTATAAGTCTCTCTAATGCATTTTTCCATACTAGAGTTCATATTCCTACGTTCCTTTCGTTAAGTTAGCTTATATGACTACCATCATCAAAAAGCCATCTCTTCTTATCTTCTTGAGATCTATTCGTCATATAATCAGGATCTGAGTTAACTGTGTTTAGATACTGATATAACTCTTCCCAATTATCAAACATATGAGACGGAGGAAATCTACCATGCATCCATTTTGACAATTCGTTTCTAGGACAAGACAACACTAACAGAACAGGTTTGCATTGACAGTTCGCCTTAAATATCTCCTCATAAGTTCCACACATATGAACAGAATTGTCATAATTGACTATTAGAAAGTCACTCTTATCAACACTTCTTAGATCCCAATGAATAACTTCTTTCATTTCTTCATAAAGTTCTTCATACTTTTCATCTTGTAAAAGTTTATCCATTCTTGGACGCTTCACATCATCAATTTCGTCAGTACCAAAATACTGGTGACATAATGGGTCCAATACCTTAATACCATTCTTCTGAAGAAGAGGCGTAATTCCGTTTCTCCAATCAGCACCAAGATTATCAGCAAAATCTATTGGTCCACTTAAATAACAAGTTAATCCTTTTAATCTATTCATTTTTACTCCGATTTTTCTTCTGGCAACATTTCAACCCAAGAATGGTCATCTATAATGCTTTGTGCTCTTTTTTGTAGATATACCGCGAAATCTTCATAATTCAAGTCTAAAATCTTTTTATAATCTTCAGCAACATTTACATCAACCCCAAAAAGAATACTTTGTGCAATCTTTCTTGAGATTCTTGCAGGATCATCCATTTGAGAGCAGCAAGAAGCTAAGATTTGAGCCTTAACACACTTAAATAAACCTTCTTCAATATCTCCATTAGATATCTCCGATAAAACTTTAACTATATTCGACTTTGCCTCAATAACATTTTCTGTGTCTAATTTAGTAAAAATACAAGACATTCCATCATTAGGCGTCGTAGTCAGATCATAAGCTCCGATATGATAACAAAGACCTAACTCCTCTCGGATAATCTTACCTAACTTACCATACAAACCGCCACTAAGATACAAACGCATACTCATTTCAAGTATTTCATCATCACTATTGAATTCTGGCGAACGATAGATCATGCTCAAATATGATTGCTGTATGTTTTCTCTCTTAAAATCAAAATCAGACAAACTAACAGCCAATGGTTCATCAAAACTAGTGACATCTACCTCAGACCATCCGTTATCCGCAAAATAATCCTCACAAGATTCAAAGACCTTTTCAGCAGGAACAGATGTCATTGTCATGAAAATTACGTTATTAGTGCCATAGAACTTGTCTTTAAAATCGACAAGAGCTTCTTTATCAATATTGTCAATAGTTTCTTCTGTCCCAATAATTGAATGACCAAAACGAAAGTTGAACAATCCTGCTTCCATTGTATTGAAATAGTATGATTGAGGATTGTCTTCATACGATTTTCTTTCAGCCTGAATAACTGTGTTCTCTTTCTCAATTTCACCTTCAGGAAATGTTGAGTTAAAAATCATATCCGACAACAACTCAATGCAACCATCATAATTTTCAGACGGTGCGCTCAAATAGTACGAAGTATCCAAGTCAGATGTAAACGCATTCTGAGTTGCACCCAATAGTGCGGCATCATCTGAAACAGCCTCATAATCTCTTTTGTCTGTTCCTTTAAAAAAAAGATGCTCTAAATAATGAGATACTCCCTGATTTTTATTATTTTCATGATAAGATCCGCTCAAACAATGAAACGCAAAGTGAGACATTAAATTACTGGTCTTAACATGAACTACTTTTATTCCGTGAATTACTTTTTCTGTGATATCTAATTTTACTTCCATGGTATTCTCCTTTATTTATTGAATCCTACTAAATCTAGTGCGCCTTCTTTAAGCCTTTTTAAGACGGATCTCTGTTCTGGAGTTCTGTCTTCCTCTATCCTTTTCATACGTCTTTCGTGACCTACTCTTGCCTTCATACGCTCTGCCGCTTTTTTCTTTAAATCCTTTAAAGCTTTTTTAACCTTACTCTTATTGTTATTGTAGTAATACTCAGCAAAGTCTAATGAACTCAAAAATTTCCCGTTAAGAATGGCATCAATTACTTCTTGTGGTGGGCAGTAATCATGCTCTTCTATATAATGCTCTACCCCATTAGGGCAGCAGTAAATTGTATCCTTATGTTTTATATAAACACTCCCGTTAAAGTTGTTAGACCCATTATAAACTCTACAATCTTTCTTGCAAGGACGATTGTTGCATTTTTTGCAAGTTTCATGTTCACAAACTTCGCATTCATGAATTCCGCAATAATAATCAAGTCGAAAGTTACTATCTAACCCTTTCAAGGTTTGAATTGCCAATTTCTTCTCATCTTCATCTTCCCAACCTGATTTAATTACTGAATATCCAAGCCAGCCCCACATATAACGCTTTTCAGTGAAGTAAAAAGAGCTATTATACATCAAGCTATCTTTATGCTTCTTGCTTATAATTGACATAATGTCTTCAACGTCATCACGATCTGGATCAGACTTATAAACAATTTCTGCAATTTCCGTGGCACTTCCCTGATCTGACAAGCCCCCACCATACCCTTCTACAACTTTATTATGTCCATCTTTGATATACATTAGAGTTTACTCTCCTTTTTTTAGTATCTTCGTGTGTATCCACACATTGTACATTTTAAATTATTAGTTCCAGGAATATCTTCACATGTACTTACCTCATAACGTTCCCAACAGTCAATCCACTCTCCACTAAAATCACATTCATAACCCTCATCTATATCTTCCGTTCTTGTGTGACTACATTCCGCCTGTTCTGGCGTTGGTGTTGGTATCCTACATGACAATCCATGCAAATCTTTTCCATCTAATTTTTCTTTAATTGTATACTTTTCCATTAGAATTTACTCTCCTTTTTTCCGCCACCTGATATCTTAACCAGAACGCATTTTTCTCTAAATTCATCTAAGTTTCTTGCTCCAGAGTATGAAAGTGTAGATCTTACATTTTCTTTTGCATTTTGCAAAATATACTTTACATGACCTCTAAAAGGAACCTGCCTGATGCCACCTTCTACAAACTCTTGTTTCTTTCCATGCTTAACTTTCGCTTCAGCACTTGCAGATCCAGCCATAGTTTTGTAAAATTCTCCCTGCATTGTTTTATAAACTTTTCCTGGAGTTTCTGACGTTCCAGCTAAGAATCCACCAACCATAATTGCGTCAGCGTAAACTAAAGCCTTACCCATGTCACCTGTCTTTTTAATTCCACCATCAGCAATGATACTTGGTCTAAATCTATCGTCAAAAGCCTCTCTAATGCTTTTTAAAAGACTTAGTTGCGGAATTCCTACTCCAGTGTTTTCTCTAGTCTGGCAACATGAATTATGGACTACTGCATTGTTAGCTATAAAACTGTGAGATGGGCAATCCACTTCCAAATCAAAAACCTCGACACTTAAATCCGTTGGTGAAGACTCCAAAAGTTTAGAGATTTGAAAATCCTTTGAGAGTCTTTTAGTAGAAGTTGTGTTAATCCTTGACCTAAAACTCATCTTTAAATTATTTTCATTTACTCCTTTTAGCCCTCCAGCATTCTTCCCATGCTCTCTCATATTTGGAAAGAACCCTTTCGTAATAAAGCAAATAACCCCAAATAACTCAATTAAATTAGGAGAGGTATTAGTAAACGATATACGTCCACCCTTCTCAACACTACCATCACTATCTATAAGGCCGTCAAGTATTCCCTTTAAGTAGCGTTTATCATTAACAAAAACCTCCTCTGGCAAATTCTTTTTATCTTTCTTCCCAAATGATTCTAAAAAATTAGCAAAGGGCTTATAATATAGGTCAACTTTTATTATGCTTTTTTCACACACCTTCTCTATTTTACACGATCTGTTAAAAACTTTTTCAACACAGCTATTCAACTTTCTTGCTACAGAGTCTTCATGAATAGAGAAATACCAACTAACATTTCCTGAATTTGAAATTATAGTTTTGCCTGTATATTTGCTAATTTTCTTATGGGCGTAAACTCTTGCATGGCCATCACCAAGAAATGTCCCATATATATATCCAAGATCATAAGATGGCGTTAATGTTACATCATCACCACCTTTCTTTTTTAAATTTATAGAGAAAAAATCTCCCATATCAAAATTGATATTTCGTGGGGTTAATAATGCGTCTTGCCTAAAATCCTCAACCCTCTTCCACTTATACTTAGAGTCTTTAGATTTCGTTTTCTTACTTAAGGCTTTTACATATCCATAACTCTGTAAAGACTTCTTAGATACTGAATTTAAATCTCCAACAAAATATTGATGGTCTAAAGTAACATACGATGGCTTATATGATATAGAGCTTCTAATTTTTTGCACATCCCTAATTCCTGTTGAAAACGCTCGCTTCACCTTGACCGCCTCCCCATGCATATTAATTACAAAATCACCGACTTTCACCGACTCAATATTCTTATACAAACCGTTACTCATAAGAATCCTAGTCCCAGATGCAAAACACCCAGGCCCGACACCAACCTTTATTGCATTTGCTCCCCATTTATGCAAAGCCATAGCCCCTTCTACACTTGCGACATTACCTGCAATTATAGTTAATTCTCCTTCTTGATATTCAGAAAATTGAGAAATCCAGTCAAGTATATTCTTAACATGAATATGGTGTCCATGAGCGACATCTATACAAAACGTTCTTGCTCCTGCCAGAAGAAGCTTTGCAAATCTTTTCTTTTCATACTCTCCAACACCAACAGATACTCCCACTTTATTAGCTGGCACACCTGAATTAACACATCTTTTAAACATCTTTACATTCTTCTTAATCGTCATAAAACGATGCATTATTCCTAATCCACCACTTTCATTCATTGAAGAAACCATACTCTCTTCTGTTATATCTGCCATGTTCGCTGAAACTAATGGGAGTTCTAAACTCACATTACCAATCGAACTTGTCAAATCAACCTCTTTTCTACTTAATATGTCTGAATATTGTGGTTCAAACATTACATCATCAAATGTATACGCTGTTTCCATATTTTATCTCTTTTATGTTATTTCCATGATGCTAAATGGCTCAATGCCTTCTAGTTCTAATACTTTATTACGATCATTCATTATATAATCGTGTTGTTCGTCTTCTTCAATAAAATTCTTTACCTTAGTAAAAGGCTCTAAGTGCTTGTCCAGAATTGAACTTTTCTCTTTAGATGGGAATGAATAGAAATATCCGCATTTTTTGTGTACGTTTATTTTATTACTTTCTATGAAGTGCTCTTTAGCATCGTTAATTCCAGAATTTGCGATCAACGCTACAGCCTTTTTAGATAAAAAAGTATCCTGGGAATCTATCGAAACCTCTAAGTTTCCAAATCGGACATTTCTCCTGTTTCCAGATTCAATTCTGTCTATCATATTCACAGCAATATTTCTCCCCCTAATGCCAGAGAGGCAAGCTCCGTTAAATTGATCTGACTTAGCCAAGTTTATTAATTGTGAGATTATTGGAGCATCAAGAGCAATGCAATATAATTGATTGTTTTCATATTTCTTATTGTTGCTAATCAATATTACTGTAGCAACTAAACATTTTGACCAACTACTTTTGCTATTTGCATGCATTAATTGTTGATAATCGTCGGGATAATGATATTTATCTCTTTCATTAAATCTTATACTATTGCCATTTAATATATTCTTGAAGTCTTGTACGTGGAGAGTATTACAGATCTTATTGTGCTCGCTAACAAAACATCTAGTGGCTTTATATGCTTTCCCCAAAAGTCTAATCTTGTAAGATCCTCCTAGAGTCCAAGTAAGCGTTTTTATTGTGTCGTCAAAATCGCTCCATTCATCTAGATTGATATCACACGACAATAGGTCACTTATGTTTGAGGCTTTCATATTTGTCCGTTGAGTTATTTAGTATTTAGGTAATTTTAGACGCTTTTTAGACCATCAAGTATTCCCGTTATGATTTCTCTCTCCCTATCATTTCGGGCATTGATTATTGCATCATTGAATACATTTAGAAATGTATCTCTTGGAATTGAAATTATTTCTCCGCTATCCCTCATCTCTCCACTAATTGTGGCTTGCAACTTAACGATATTGTTAAATGTTGCCATTAATTTATTGGTTTCACCACTCTTAATCTTTTGGATGTCTGCTATAGATTTGTCTCCAGATGGCTCAAGAGAGTTAATTTCTAATAATTGATCTGTTATAATCGCCAAGCTTAAATTTAATCTGTCTAAGGTTGTTATCTCGCCACTACCATAAAGTCTTTTTACCCGATCAACATATTCGACCTTCTTAAGTTCACGAACACCGCCATCTTTATGGTTTTTCATGTGGTTCTTAATTAAGCTATCGTTAATTTTTTGAGACGACTTCTCCTTATAAAGTTTTTTAATTGGAGCCGTTGCTCTTCCTTGGTCCCAGAGATCTTCTGCCTCCTCTCTAAGAGGACTGCAACAAATTGAACAAGTGGATTCGTGGAATTGTCCATCGTTAGCTAAATTAAGGGCTTGAGAGAGTACTTTTTCTACTTGTCCAAGATCTTTTTTATACGGAGTGACCTCAGATTCTTCTTCAACAAAAGACTCAACTGGTTCCAAAGGCTCCATAGAATCATTAAGTGAAGGTCTTTTGAATTCCTTAGCGTCTTCTATCCTATCACTAGCTGAAGGTATGTCATTTTCATATGCTTCCATTAAATATCTCTTGGGTTCGTAACTTAATACAAGATATTATACCGTCAGATTTCCTAAAAACAAGGACTATTTATTACTATCAGAGACAATTATGTCATTGGCTATGTCCTTAACGAGAAACGAAATCGTTTCTGGACGACCATCCAATAGAATTGCGTGGAAGTTGTGGACCTTCTCTGTTGGAAATGGGTAATTCTTACCTTTGGCATATGAAGCGAACGCTTTCATTACGCCTCTTGCATTTTCTCTGTTATTAGAACGAACAATTAATTCATCCACATTGTTTAACAATATTAACAAAGACTGGGCGACTTGGGAAATTTCCTTAGCCATTCTTGCCTCCCTTAAATTCTATCGACAGATAAAATACTTTGTATCTCATATTCAGTGTCATCGCCAACTAAACAAGAAGCTTTATTAAAAGCTTCGGCTTCAGTTGAAGCAGTGACTGTTCTGTCAATATCGTGAGAACTAAAAATATTTCCATAAATATCTTCAAACACAAAAGAGAATTCATCTTCAAGATCTTCATTTTTAGTAATATGATCTTTAGCCATGGCAATATAACCTTCGGCAGCGTCTCTGTCTAAACCGTCAACAATTAATAATTCGGTCACTTCTGAATCTGAAAGTCCAGATTCAATATATTCATTAGTTATTGAGGCGTGCTTATTATATTCAACTTTTACCTTAGCAGCTTCTTTTTTAAGCTGTGCATAAAGACTGTCAATAAATAAAGTTCTCTGATTTACATAATTTGGTTTCATAAACTTGGATCTACTATTAATTAATCGTTAATTGGGAAATCTCCGATTTCTTCGTCATCAAAATCATTATTCGATAATGTAGGTGTAACTTCCTCTTTATCGTCTAATTTTTTTTCATCTTCAACTAACCCTAATTCTTCACTAGCAGTTTTATTCAAGTCAGGTACATCTTTTCCCTCTAAACTTAAATCCCTCTCTTCTAAAGCCCAATTTACTTTATAAGCGTCATTGTTATGACTTTTATCAATCCACTTGCCTCCTTCAAAGGCTTTAATAGACATACTGCCAGACCCAGGAGTATAGATATAATCAATCGCTTCACTCCCTTCCCAAGAATCTGCCTTTACTTCACCAAAGACCTTGTATTCGATGCCTCTAGATTTTCCTGAAAACACAATTGTTATTAAACTTCCATCATCAGATACAGTGGATTCTTCAATTTTGCCCAGTTTATAGCAATTAAGTGTCGTCTCTATTACCTTGTTCGCATTCTTAACCATATTAGGTGCTTGCAATCCTGATAAATGCTGTAGAGGCTCAAACTTCTCTGTTCCTTCCCCTAGATAGGTCAAGCAAGCTCCTGTGGAGTCAATTAACGTTGCTAGGCTTGACTCAATGCCAGAATTTAGCCCACTTCTTTCAAAAACATCTATAAGACTAGCATGAATATTCCTCAAGACCCCAATCAAACGATCATCTTTTTGTGGGTCAGAGTTTTGTGCTTGAACAACTTGTCTTCCATTTGAGCTAAAGCTGGTTAAAGGTGCATAATCTAATTCAGCACCTTTTGCGACAATTTCTTGTTCTACTTCAGAAATCTTTTCTTTACTAGGTCTCCCAAGTTGCTCAATTAAACTTTGACTCAAAAGGTCTGTGGAATCAAAATTCTCTGCATCAGGATTAGTCGATCCTGCGTTAAATAAATCTAATAACTTCTCTTGTTCTGTTTTTTCGTACATTACTATTCTCCAATATTTAAGTATCGATATTTGCGTCTATGTCTAGACATCCGCAATTTGCGCATCCATTTTCAACGAGTAATATGGATTGAACCATTCCACAACACACACAATTTACAGCCTCATTTTTATAATTCTTCTCATCTGACAAAGCAGCATCTAAATTAAGTATTGCTTCCTTTGTCAATGGTCTTCCACTAGGAGTCTTCTCAACTTCAATCTGTTTCTTAAAAACATCGTACATCTGACCTATATTCATAATTTAATTCCTTTTTACAACCACTTATAACTTTTTCTTAATCTCATCCATTTTTGCCTTTCTATTCTTAATATCGTCCAGACATTCTGTTAAATCCGCGCTATTCAATTCTCCATCACTAAAACTATCTAGAGCAGCATCACATATATCGTCATAGAGCTTGGAATTCAAAACGTCCATTCTTTCAAGAAAAGAGTTTATAGGTATTTCACCTTTAAAAGCTGCAACCGTATTGTCAACAATCTCTTCCATTATTAAATTTAAATCATCGTGATTGTCAAATATGCAAAGTTTTTCGATCAATCCCTCTCTTCCCTCTTCTAAATAAATCTTTAAAAGATCTTGTGGGTTAACCTCTTCCATATTAATGACTCCTTTTTTGGAATATATTATACATGCTACATGTGTATAATATATTTTAATGAGGTTAAATCAATATGTTAAAAAGAATTAAATATAAAAAAATGGCCAATAAAAGTGGAAGAAATTTTACTGATGAGTTGTGGTCACTCAGTGTAAAGACAAGAGATGACTTTAAATGTGTCATTTGTGGAGAAACAAAAATGCCAAATGCTCACCATCTTATATCAAGAAAAGTCTTTAAATATAGATGGGATGTAAGCAACGGATTAACACTCTGCCCCGATCATCATGAGTTCTCTGTAAAATGTTCTGCTCACACTGCTCCATGGGCCATCGAAGAATGGATGAAAGAAAATCGACCTGAACAGTACAAGCAACATGTTGAAGCTAGAAATGATATCACAAATATAAAGACTATCTATCCAGACATATATACTAGATTAGAAGAGGAGTACAAAGAGTTAACAGGAGAATATCACAAAATTGCCAGACTTAGTCAATACATAATGTTCAAGAATGCTGACAACATTAATA
>Ga0209362_1000170_pt1 | contig 61197 bp, 60 predicted proteins | sample SaaInlV_165m_DNA_FD_184680 | JGI IMG/M metagenome (GOLD analysis project Ga0209362, IMG submission 184680) | Marine microbial communities from expanding oxygen minimum zones in the Saanich Inlet - Saanich Inlet SI037_S3LV_110m_DNA (SPAdes)... | ecosystem: Environmental > Aquatic > Marine >... | reverse complement strand
GCACTACTTCGAACGGTTTTCGATATTGGCATCGGATTTCGCCGATAGCGCAATACCTTTCATCTGCGTGACAATGTCGGTGATGGCTTCAATACCAGCCACCGCCGTTTCGACCGAGGAGACGCCCTGATCGATACTGTCTTTCAACACCGACAAATCGCCGGCCCGATCTGACAGGCTTCGCGCCTGGAAAAACGAGATGGCATCGTCAATGGCACTGTTTACGCGCAAGCCCGTCGATAGACGTTCTTGGGTTCTCGCGATCAAACTGGTTGTGTTCTTCAGCGCGAGTAGGTTGGTACGAGTTGCACCGGATAGATTAACACCTTCTTCAGCCATGAGTTAAAGCTCCTATTCTAGGTTCTGATCTACAAGCCCTTCTGCCTGCCGGGCTCAACGGTCCGCAATGTGCACGGAATGCGATGCCTAAGCGCATGACCATGGCTTTTACAGTCACGTGCGACATCATAATGAAATCCTCCTCGATACGCAAGAGGATCTCAATACGTTAAGGTATTGAAAATACATTGGTTTTATCATTTTCACGTCGGCGCATTTTCGCCACCTTATTTTTCGTCTAGTTGTGTCGAGTGCAGGTTTCGACATGGTCATAGTACCTCCATCTAGTTAACAAGTGGTTATTTACAAAGTTTAGTGAAGTCTCCTGATTCCCTTAGAAGAACGAAGTTAAGTTAAGCCGGCTAAGCCGCACCAAGGTGGAGTAAGAGGCTTCCAGCATAGTCTGGTCTTGGGTCAACTCGGCGATGGCCGTAAAAGTATCGACGCTTTCGATGTCCGAAATGATGCCGCTCAAGAAGTTGCGGGAATCGTCAAGCTTGGTGTTAGTCGAATCGAGTTGCTGAATCTTGGTGCCGATATCCAGCTCCACCGCCTGGAAGCGTTCTTCCGCCGATATTACCAGATCCAGTGCATCCTGATACTTGGCGATATAGTTTGCGTCGCCCACGTCGACCGACTTCATAATTCGAACGGCGCGGATAAGTTTTTCGAAACCCGAATCGGCTGCGGTGACGCCGTAATTGATTTCGACGCCTTCGTCGATGCGGGCCTTCAATGTGGTGTCGTCGCCTTGATAATAAAAACTTGGCTCAGCGGTCGTGTTGTTGCTGGCGTCAAACGTCGGCGCGGTGTCCAGATTGCCTGCCTGAACCGGTTTGGTTTCGGTTTTCGAGCCGGCAAACAAATACCGCCCATTCACGCGCACATTCAAAAAATCTTCGATCTCGGCCATTTTGACATTGGCGAAATCGTCCTTGTTTATGCCGGTCGGAATGGTGCCGTCGTCAAGCGCTTCGCGCAGCAGCTTGCGGACATCGTTGAGCGTACTTTTCAAGGCATCGACACTGTTCAGCATGGTGTCCATGCGAAGCTGAACAAAAGTGTGTTCGGACATAAATTTGTTGATCCGGGTGCGTGACGCCTCGAGCGTTACCAGGCGGCTGGAATTATCCGAAATACCCGCATAATCTTGCGATTTTTGCATGGTGCTGATCTCTAACTGGCGATCAGCCAGGCGCTGTTGCGTGCTCACGATTGTGGACTGCACAAGTCTGTTAGAGGCGAGATCGGCTATGCGTGCTGGCATTTTCTATTCCTCCCCTAACCACGCACCATGTTGGTCAGAACTTTGAACAGTTCCTGCGTCGTCGTGATCATGCGCGCGGCCGCAAGGTAGGCTTGCTCAAATATGATCAGGTTCGCCAATTCTTCATCCATGTTGACGCCGCTGATCGACGTGTGCTTGGAGAACAATTCGTTCTTCAGATTGGTCTGGAACGAAAGATCGGTCTCCACCGAAGATACAATGGCTGAATTAAAGGACAGAATGCTCGCCGAATAGTCCGCGAATGTGGTGTCCGACGCTGACAATCCGCCGCCGTCCGCCGGCGCTGACAGGAAGGAGACCGTGGTCGCGAATTCAGCCGCCAAATCTCTGGCCACGGAGCCGTCGCCAACCGATACACCTTGGGTGGTATCGACCACGAGCCCGCCGGTGCTGCCCGAATCGGCAACCCAGAAATTCTCGCCGCCGCCGTCAACAATTTTAAGGCGGTAATTGGCGCCGCTGATGATTGCCTCGGCGGTAATGCTTGCGGCCTGCAGCGTGGCATCGGAATTGATCGCCGTAACCACCGCGTTGAGCGTGCTGGCAGTGGTATAGGAGACCGTTGTCGAAGTGGAGGCATCAATCGTGAAGGTCAGCGTGCCGCCGGCAGTGGCGCCGCCGGCCGACAGGGCGGCGGCCGGGTCGGTGATGGTCAGGCTGCTCGACGATTCGAACGTATTGGATTGTAACGCACCTCTGGAAACCAGGAAGGTCGAGTTGACGATATCGGAGCGGACGCTGAGCCGGTTGGCGATACCGCGGGCGTCGGTGCGCAATCCGGTATCGGCCAAAACGGTGCCGCTTGCCGATTCGGCGATGGCAAAACTATCACCGGCCGAATCCGAAATTTCCAGCCGGAAGCCGGTGCCGTCGGATATCACTTGGGCCACCACACCTTCCGTGGTTAATGTCGCGTTGGCGTTGATCGCCGTTGTCAATTGAGCGAGGGTGTCGTTGGCGCTGTAGGCGACGGTGGTTGTCCAAGCGGTGCCATCGTTGCCGGAGAATTGCAACGTGCCGCCGGTGGTGACCACCGCAGATGACGAACTGGTAGACCGGTCGGTGCGGTACTTGGAATAGTTTTCGGTCGAATCGATAAGATTGTTCAGCCCGAAAAAGTCCGAAAATCCTTTGCTCAGATCGCCGGCGCCGCTAACCGAGCTGGTCAATTCGTTGATCACCACTCTGAAATCGTTTTGCCCCGTCAATTGTAAATGGCCATCGGAATTGACCGACGCTGAGAGGTTGGTCATGGCATCTATAGCCGTGGCCAGCGTGCCGACGGTCGAATAGGAGGACATGGTGAGGTTCAAATCTTCCTGCAAGACGCCCGCATCATTGACGATACCAATGCGGATAATGCCGGTGCCGGCAAAGGTGGAGCCAGTCTGCACGTAGCGGTCGCCGGTCATGGTCGACAGCGGCGGATACCCGGCGCCCTTGTTGTGAACGCCGTTCAATTCGGTCTTCAGTTTTTCCGCCAATTCGTCCAATTGCGCCTGAAGGCTGGGCAAATCCGTATCGCGAAGATCCACCAATCCCTTCAATTTTCCTGACGACAGCGTTGAAGTAATGTCGCCGGATTTGATTTCCTCGCCGACAAAAATACCGGGGACGCCGCCGACTGGATGCCCGCTCTCGCCGGGCGCCAAATAGTTGGTGGCGCTAGTAGGCGTATAGACCAGCGTCGGCGACATCGAAGACGGGCGGTTGTAGCTGAGCGCTTGCGTCTGCCCGTCTATCAGCGTCGCGCCGCCGCCCGAAAAAACCGTGATGCTGCCGTCGCCCTTTTCGAAATATTTGATGTCCATAATTCCGGTCAGGGTGTTGATGGCTTTATCGCGCTGATCCTGTAGCTCGGCGATGGAAATGTTCGATGCGTTGAACTGAATGACGTCCGAGTTGAGCGCAACAATGATATCCGCGGCATTGTTGAATTCGGTAATGGCACCGTCGATTTTGATGTTGGCGTCGGAGCGCAGACGTTGGATTTCATCGGACATGCGTTCCAATTCGTTAAGAACATCGGAGGCCGCTTTGACCGTCAGGAACTGGGTGGCTTCGGTTTCCGGCGTCACCGCTAGCGAATCGAATTGGGCGCCAAGATCGGACAATAGATGGGTAATCGAATTGTTGTCTTCGGGCCGCCCGAAGAACGAGTTGATCTGGCTCAGGAAGCTTTCCTTGACGGTCAGCCGCTCGAATGTGCTGGTTTCGGTGCGCAATTGGCGCAGGATACCGGCATCCACATTGCGCGTGGAATTCGCCAATTCAACGCCAAAGCCAACACCTGATATTACCCGCGACGTCGGCTCGATGATTTTGCGCGTATAGCCTTCGGTGTTTACGTTGGCGACGTTATTGGAAATGACCTGTAGCGACTGCTTGGCGGTTTGCAGCCCGCTAATGGCATTTTGAAGGGTAACTTCTAGCGACACGGTATGGCGTCCGTTTCCCGGTTAAAATTCTTGGTTCAAGCCGACCGATACGGCCGGGGCATAGGGTTGGCGTGCATTGTCACCCATTCCGCCCGAACGTCCGTAGACACCAGATTGCTTTTGCCGAATATCCTTCGCCACGTTGGCGATGATCTCGAAGACGTGCTTTGCGGCTTCGATTTTGGCTTCCAGGCGGTTCTTGTTTTCATCCATCATGGCGGTCAGGGCGGTAATAGCTTCCTTGATTCTTGATCGCTCCACCGGGTCCAGTTCATCGGTGACCTTGGGCTCGGCGAAGTAATGGAGCTGTTGCTCATAGGCGTCGCTCAGTGCCTGTTTTTGGACCAAAACATCCTTCAGCCCATCGGCCCGGCCAGGCGTTTTCAGCAATTCGTTTTCGCGCTTTACAAGTCGGCTCAATTGACCGGTGAGGTCCAAAAAATCTTGGGCTTTATTTTCCGTGCTCATTGCTCTGCCTCCTGAAGGCGAAGGATTTCCTGTTGCACGGAATCGGCGATGCCGATGCCGCCGGCCTCGGCCATGGCCTTGCCCATTTCATCTACCATCATGTTGCGCCAGATTTTTTCCGCGTGCCCGCCGCCAAAAGGCGCTTCGGCACCCAGTCCTTCGAACATCGGCTGCAACATCTGGCCGAGGAAAAAGGCTTCAAATTCCTGCGCTGTCTTTTCGGCCTGGGCGGCGCTATTGATCTTGCCCAGTTGCGGCGGAACCCGGGATGACTTGTAGGCGTCGAGGCCGACACCGATGAAGGCTTGCGCTTCCATTACATCACCTGAATTTCAGCTTGCAGGGCGCCGGCGGCCTTGACTGCCTGCAAAATGGTAATCAGATCACGCGGCCCGATACCCAGCGAGTTGAGGCCATTGATCAAATCCTGCAGTGTTACGCCGGAACTGACGACCGACAGTTTGTTGTCGGCGCCCTCATCGACCTGAATATCGGTCCGAGCGACCGTGGTTGTGTCGCCTACCTCGGCGAAGGGGCCGGGCTGCGAGACCTGCGCGGTTTCGGTGATGCGGATTGTCAGGCTGCCCTGGGCGATGGCCACCGTTGAAATGCGGACGTTTTCGCCCATAACAATGGTGCCTGATTGCTCGTCAATTATGATGCGCGCCAGCTGGTCCGGCTCGACCCGCAATTGCTCCAGATCAGTCAGCAGTCCGACTACGTTGTTTTCATATCCGCGCGGCACGCGGAGCTGGACGGTGCCGGGATCGCTGGGCTGTGCCGCGTCTGTTCCGAGGAAGGCGTTCATTGCCTGGGCGATACGCCGCGCCGTGGTTAGATCGGGATTGCGAAGGCTGATGCGGATCGTCTTCAGCGAGGAAAGGTCAAAATTCAATTCCCGCTCGACGATAGCGCCGTTGGCGATGCGGGCACTGGTGGGGACACCTTTGGTTACCGTTTCGGCATCGCCGCCGGCGCTGAAACCGCCGACCGCCACCTGGCCTTGGGCGACGCCGTAGACTTCGCCGTCGGCGCCGAGAAGCGGTGAGACCAGCAGGGTTCCGCCGAGCAGGCTCGCCGAATCGCCGAGGGCGCTGACGGTGACGTCGAAGCGGCTGCCCTGGCGGGCGAAAGCCGGCAACGAGGCGGTGATCATGACGGCGGCAACGTTTTTCGAGCTTAATCCGGCCTCGGTCGGTTTGACGCCCAGCCGTTCCAGCATGGCCAGCAGGCTTTGCTTGGTGAAATGCCCATCGGAAAGGGTGTCACCGGTATTGTTGAGTCCGACCACCAACCCGTAGCCGACCAGCAGGTTGTCGCGAATGCCTTCAAAATTGGTGACGTCCTTGATGCGCGACGCGGCATTGCCCGGATTGGCGGCTGCGGTCAACAGCGCCAAGGCCAGGCTCGTCACCGCAAACAGACCGGATAGGGCTTTGATCATACCGCTTCCGGCGATCTTGATTTCGGGTTTCAATTTAAGTCCCACCATTACTTTTATCCTTTGCGCGGAAGCTCGAATGAACCATTTGCGCCTATTTCCGATATATAAATGCGAAAACCATGCCAAACTGTGTTTGTTAAAAAAATATTTACAATCAGTGGCTTGCGGGAATTATGGCGGGAATTACGAGGCCCCGCGATGGCGCCTGGCGCGCCGCTGGGAAATAAATGCCGGGTAGGGTGGTGTGGGGCCGGCCCGGCCTCAGGCCGGAACAACAGCGCCCGTTAAGACTTCAGATTGGCCGCCGTCTGGGTCATTTCGTTGACCGTGGAGAACAACGTAGCGGCGGAGTTGTAGGCCTGTTGCGTCATGATCATGTTGGTAAATTCGTTCTGCAAATTGGTATTTGCTAATTCGTTGGCATGGGGAACGAAGAACGCGAACTCGAATCGTTCCTGGTTGTTACCGGTCGCCGTATTAACGGTTACCAATGGGTCGCGAACCTGGCGTAAGGTCGCGGATCCGGATGGGCCAGACGCGGCATAAAGGTTGCCCTGGATAACATCTAGCCCATCGGGATTAACAAACGTCGCCAGGGGCATCTTATACAGTGCCCGCTCGGTGCCGTTGGTGAACTGGCCAACGATTTGCCCCTCGGCGTCAAATTTGTAGTCTTTTAAGGTGCCGGGCCCGCGGCCGTCAGCCTGGAAATCAAAATACAGGAATTGATCGCCGATCGAAGTGACGTTCTCGATATCCAAAGTGAACGACAGATCGGGATCGGTTGCATAATTGACGGCCATGGCGACCGTGGTGCCCGAAGGAAGGCCGCCGGTCGAACTAAAAGTAAGCGATTGCGGCGACGAAAGATTGGGCGAGGTGCTTGCCGAGGTTACCGAAGTATCGGGATCGGCGTCGGCGGCCGATCGGACATGCACGTCCCATTGCTGCGCCACGGTTCCGCGCGTCCAAACCAATTCAAAGGATCTTTGCGTGCCGGCGGAATCGTAGGCGCTTGCTTTGGTGATCTTGGTGTCACCGGGACTGGCGATGGCGGGAAGATTGACGGCCAGCGACGCAGTTGTGGTCGCCGCGGCATTGCTGTTGAAGGCGTTCTGGTCCAGACGGATGGCGCCCGGCGCGCTGCTGGTGGAAAAGACGCCGGACGCGTCGGGGCTCCAGCCCTGAACAAAATGGCCGTTTTTATCGGTCAAATAGGCCTTATCGACGGTTGAGGTAACGCCATTCGTCGTAACGGTGTCGGTGCCGTTTTTCGTTAATTGAAAAGCGCCGTCACGTGTATAGAGATCATCGCCGCCGCCGCCGACGTCCGAATTGAGCGCAAATAACCCGCTGCCGTTGATGGCGATATCGAGATTGTTGGTCGACGAGACAAGACGGCCTTGGATGCTGACATTTTCTTTGCGAAACGCGCGCACGCCGCCGATATCCGAGTTGGAATCAAATGTCGAAGCCAATACCGTGGTGAACCTGGTATTGGCCGCCTTGTAGCCGCCCGTATTCATATTGGTGATATTCTGGGAAATCGTGCCGAACGCGGAACTTTGTGTCAGCATTCCCAGTGAGGGAGCGGCGAATGCGCCATAGAGTGACATGGTTTTGGCCCACCGATGTGTCAATTAACAGACGAACTTTCAGGTCTATTGAAGCAAGCATGATGCCAAGTCGAAAATTCCATAACATATTGAAAAACAATGGTTTGTTTTTAATGGTTTTGTCCGAATTATGGTAAATAGCCATCCCAGTGCGATTGGGCTGCAATTATTGCCGGGCGGTCTTGGTGGTAATCATCGCCCATTTCACGGGTTTTCTATTTTTGCGAATTGGCCTATGCTGCGCCCCTATGAAGGTCCCGGAAATTCGTAAAACGGTCGCCAAGACGGCCAGCAAAGTGAAACAGTCGGACAAAGCCGGCGGTGCCCGTTTCGCCGAGCATTTGAATAAAGCTCCGCCGGCGCCCGGCGGCGTCCCGTCGGTTGCGGAAACGGCTCCGGTAGCCCCGGTGGCATCGATATTATCGATCCAAGAAGTCGATGCGGAAACGCCGGCCGATGCGCGCGCGCGCATGGTGCATTACGGCGTCGATATCCTTGACCGGCTCGATGAAATTCGGGATCAAATTCTGGCCGGTGCCGTTTCCAAAAATCGATTGGAGAACCTTGCCCAGACCCTGCGGCAACGGCGCGATTCGGTCGATGATCCGCAATTGATCGCCCTGATTGACGAAATTGAGCTTCGTGCAGAGGTCGAATTAGCCAAGCTGACGCGCACGATTTAACCATCGGCAATGCCTATTTTCAGGCCTGATGCCGCTATTCCCCAAAATTGCACGAACGAGAAAAATGCGGTTTTCGCAAATGATCGCTTGACCGCCCGGCGTGCAAATTTATATTTCGCCGCCGAAAACAGGGTTTCGAATAAGAGGTACAAAAATCATGTCGACACTTCCGCCTGACTACAAGCCGGAAGACAATGAAGTGTTCATGGGCCCGCTTCAGCAGGAATATTTCCGTCAAAAGCTGTTGCGCTGGCGATCCGATTTGCTGGTCGATTCGGATGAAACCCGTCATCACTTAAAAGAAGACAGCTTGGTCGAAGCCGATCTGACCGACCGGGCGTCGACCGAAACTGAACGCTCTTTAGAGCTGCGCACCCGTGACCGCGCCCGCAAGCTGATCAACAAGATCGATGAGGCGCTGGAGCGGATCGAGGATGGGTCCTACGGTTTCTGCGAGGAAACTGCCGAGCCCATTGGCCTCAAAAGGCTGGAAGCCCGGCCCATCGCGACCTTGAGTATCGAGGCCCAGGAGCGCCACGAACGCTCGGAAAAAATGCGCCGCGACGATTGACGTAGCGCCTGGCCATGGCGGCTCATAAAAAAAATGGGCCGGCGGAAAAACCGCCGGCCCGAGTTGTTCCAATTCGGTTGGAATTAGAACGGGAAGATAATATCGATGAGTTGCGTGCCGTAGCGCGGCTGCTGGAGATCCGAAAGGGTTCCCCGCCCGCCGTAAGCAACACGCATCTCGGCGATTTTCTCGTGGCTGATTGCATTCGTGTAATCAACATCCTCTGGCCGGATGACGCCGGTCACCATGACCTCGCGCAACTCGGCGTTAACCTTGATTTCTTGGCGGCCGAAAACCACCAGGTTTCCATTCGGCAATATCTGCGTGACGATCGCCGCCAGGGACACAGTTATAGTTTCCGAACGTGCAATGTCGCCGTCGCCGGTGGTCTCATGTTTGGTGCCGAGGCTGACCGTGGTCGCCGCCGCGATCGCTTGGGGCAACAATTTGGCGTATTCGCCTTCCAGCCCAAACAGGTTTGTCAGATCACCGTCTTCCTTGTCATCGCGTTCCCGCGTGGTCTTGTTGTCGAGCGCGGCGCTGTCTGAAATCGACAAATTGACGGTCAAGATATCGCCGACTTGATTGGCGCGTTGATCGCGGAAGAAGGCGCGCGCGCCCGGCCGCCAAAGGGAATTGGCTTTGTGGGAAATCTCCTGGGGCGCCGGCATCGGCATGCTGACGGGCCGGTATTGGGGCCGCTTTATGGGATTGGCGATTTCCGAAACCTTGGGTCCGTCGCCAACCTCTGACAAGCGCGTCAATACGTTGCAGGCCGATAAGGCTACCAAGGCAACGAAGATAATTGCGACGCGCTGGAATGACTTTAAGGATTGGGGTATCATTTTTGTACTCCTAGTTTACAGCGCTGGCACTGAGGCTTTGCACCCGCACTCTGTTCGCTCCCGTTACGCGGGCTTCGACAATTTTTTTGCTTTGCGAATTGGTGATACGAACCACGTCGCCGAGGCTGCCCTCATCAAGAGAGCGGCCCTGGGCGGTCAGGCTCATATTGGCGTAGCTCAGCCGGATGGTGACGATGCCTCCCTTGGCGATCAGCATCGGCCGGCGAATTTGCGCCTGCCGGATCGGGCGGTTGCTGCTGATCAGGCGTTTGGCCGCCATGCCGATCAACTGCTCGGCCTCGGTTATGGTCTGGCGCAATACGTTCGCTTTACGAATTTTTTTCCAATCTAGATGATGTTTACGGATGACATCGCCCCTGTACAGTTTCTTGCTCAGCACCGGCACCGATACGAGGGTGAAGACGCGGCCCGTGATGCGCAGCCTTTGTGCGGCCGGATCACCGGCGGGCACCGCAATGGTCGCCACAAACCGGCCGGTGTTGGGATCGTGGTTCAGGCTTTCAATGCCGACCGTGGCCGGGCGGTTGGCCGCTACGTACAGGCGCATGGACCGGCCGCCGAAATCGATTTCAATATCGTCGTCCGCCCCCCGGTTCTTGAATTCAGACATCAACGCATCGACAATTTCGGCGCGGTGAATTTCCTGGCCGGCCCGCTCCACGATGGCGCGCGTCTTCATATTCAACGGGCGCCAGTTGAGGCCATGGGCGCGCGCCACCCGATATAGCCATTTTGCATCAAATATGGCGCGCTTTCCGGGCGACGGTGCGTAGGCAACATTGGCGCCGTCGCGCGTCCCGGCATTTTCGAACAAATCGCCAAGGGTAACGTAACGCCCTTCGACAATGACGGCGTTTTTCAAGATGGCTTCGGGAGCCGCAGCCGTGTGGCCGACGGTACCGGTGGTGGCCAGCGCCACCAATAGTGAAACCAAAAGGGTAAGCGTTTTCATCATCGCCTCCTACTTAACCTGGTTCAACGTGCCCATCATTTCGTCGGATGTCTTAATCACCTTCGAATTCATTTCATAGGCGCGCTGCGCGGATATCAGCTCGGTTACTTCGGAAACAGCATTGACGTTGGACGTCTCCAAGAAGCCCTGCAGTAGGGTTCCATAGCCGGACGAGCCCGGCGAGGAGGCAGCCGGCGTTCCTGATGCCGGTGTTTCCAGGTACAAATTATCGCCGATGGCTTCCAGGCCGGCATCGTTGGGGAACGAGGCCAATTGGATTTGCCCGGCATTCGCCGGCGCCACCTGGCCTTGCAGTTTGACCAGCACTTCGCCGGTGGAATTGACGGTAACGTCAATGGCGTTGGTGTTGACCGTGATGTTGGGCACCAGAAGATTGCCGTCGTGGGTGACGATTTGTCCGGTCGGGCTCAATTGAAACGAGCCGTCCCGGGAAAAGGCGGTGGTTCCATCGGGCATCTGAATTTGGAAAAAGCCGTTGCCCTGGATGGCCAGATCGAAGGTGTTATCGGTAGAGGTCAGATTGCCCTGCTCATGGATCCGATAGACCGATGCCATTTTGACGCCGAGACCGAGCTGCACGCCGGATGGCACAATGTTGCCCGCATCCGACGAGGTCGAGCCGACGCGGCGTAGATTTTGATAAATCAGGTCATGAAATTCGGTCCGGCGCCGCATATAGGCGGTGGTGTTCATATTGGCGATATTATTGGATATCACTTCGACGTTTTGCTGCTGGGCGAGCATGCCGGTTGCAGCGATGTTAAGAGATCTCATTGTTCACGTCCTTTCAATTCAAGGGTGTTTTTATCCATCAGGCGTTACCGGCTCGGCGCTGCTTGCTGGATCATTTTTTTCTGCCGCTGGTCTTCTCGGTCGATGAAGGAACGCACCGAATCATAGGCGCGCTGAACTGTGATCATTTTGGTTAATTCGGTGATCGGATTTATGTTCGAGGATTCGAGCGCGCCTTGGATCACCGTCGGGCGTTCCACATCTTCGGGCGGATTTTCCGATGTAAACATTCCGCCGGCCTGGCGTTTCAACGATTGCTGGTCTTCGAAACGGACCACGCGCATTTTTGCCAGCACGCCGTTGTTTGTAGAAACAACACCGTCGGCGGATACAGAGATTTCGTGATCGCCGGGGGCGAAGAATATGGGTGTTCCGGCATCGGACAATACCGTGAAGCCGCCCTGGGTCACCATTTCGCCATCGGCGCTTATCGAGAACCGGCCGTTGCGCGTGTAAAGTTCCGTTGCGCCGTCGGGCGCCCGCGCACCGTTCGCTTCGTTCGGCCCGACTGCAAAATAGCCGTCATTGCGAAGTGCTAGGTCAAGCTTATTGCCGGTGGTTTTGATTGGCCCTTCAGAGGTGTCGTAATATTGCGCGACATCACGCGCGAAGGACAGCTTCGTTGGTATGAAACTCTCGCCGCCTTCACTTTTAACCACATGCTCCACGAACATCATTCGCGACGCTTTAAAAGCCGTGGTGTTCATGTTCGCCAAATTATGGGCGACAACATCCAGTTCGCGTCGTAGCGCACTTTGGCGCGACAGCGCGATATACGCTGAGGTCTCCATTTTCCCGTTCCTTTGCTTTTCGCATTGGATTTTTCCAATTAGCTTGGTTGCCTGGAAAGTTGCAGCATCCATGCCAACATGATTAATTGTTGTTCTTCAATGGTTTAATGTCCACAATGGTGATTGGCGGCGCGGGCCCACGAACTTTTTCGCCCAAGCGCTCGGCAATTATTGCCCGCCCGGCCCGGCCTCTGATATGCTGGCCCCGAGTGTGGCCGGCGCAACGCCTATTGGTTTGACCGACCTCAATAGATTCTTAACGAACCGGACTTATTCTTTGGCGCGTCAAGAGTTTCGGCGCTTTCGCAATTAAGTCACCGTCAAATTGGATTGTAGTATGGCCGACGACGAAATTGATGACGACGACGAAGTTGATGACGACGACGAAGACGGCGAAGGTGAAGGCGACGGCGAAAAATCTAAAGGTGGCAGTAAGAAACTTCTTATTATCGTCGGCCTGGTCGTTTTTCTAGTAATCGGCGCCGGGGCGGCGGTATTTTTTACCGGCCTGCTTGATCCGCTCTTGGGCGGCGGCGAAGAGACAGCCGAAGGTTCCGACGGGGGAGAAGCTTCCGGCGGCGAAGATGGCGAGAATGCGGAAGGCGGAGGGCCCGCCGTGTTCCACGACATGCCGGAAATGATCGTTACGCTCAATACCGGTGGACGAAAGCAGGTCTTCTTGAAGATACGGGTAAGCTTGGAGCTGCAAGGCACCGGCGATGTCGCCAAAATACAATCTCTTATGCCCCGCATCATAGACAATTTTCAGGTCTATCTCCGCGAGCTTAGGATCGACGATCTGAAAGGATCTGCGGGCATGTACCGATTGCGCGAGGAATTGCTTACCCGGGTCAGAGCGGCGGCCCATCCGGCCAAAATCAACGGCGTTTTGTTTAAGGAGATGCTTGTACAATAAACCTTAACCAATCTCGATATATATTCATAAAAATGGTGGAAAGTGGGGACTAAAAAAATATGACGGTTCCTCCGGGCGACGAAGAAGTAGATCAAGAAGAAGTGGCTGCCGAGTTGGAATCGGAGCTGGCTGCCGGTGACGGCGGCGAGGCCGGTGACGATGGCGATGGTGACGATCAAGATGATCTTGCTGCCGAATGGGAAGCCATGGTCGGCGCAGATGGTTCCGGCGGTACGGACGATGGCGGCGGCGGCGGCTCTTCCAGCCGCGAAACCACGCGCGTCCTCAATCAGGATGAAATCGACAGCCTGCTCGGTTTTGATGACGAGCAGGAAGATACTGGCGACCGCGCGGGTATCCAGGCCATTCTCAACAGTGCGCTGGTATCTTATGAACGCCTGCCCATGCTTGAGGTGGTGTTTGACCGGCTGGTGCGCATGATGTCGACGTCTTTGCGCAATTTCACCTCCGACAACGTGGAGGTGTCGCTGGATAATATCGCCAGCCTACGTTTTGGTGATTATCTGAATTCGATCCCGCTGCCCGCCATGCTCGGCGTATTCAAGGCCGAGGAATGGGACAATTTCGGGCTGCTGACGGTCGATTCATCGCTCATCTACTCGACCGTTGACGTGTTGTTGGGCGGTCGCCGGGGAACTGCGGCCATGCGCATCGAGGGCCGGCCCTACACCACAATCGAGCGCAATCTCGTGGAGCGCATGGTGCATGTGGTTCTGGCCGATCTTTCGGCGGCGTTTGATCCTTTGAGTCCGGTGACTTTCCGCTTCGAGCGTTTGGAAACCAACCCCCGCTTCGCCACCATTTCGCGCCCTTCGAATGCGGCGATCGTGGCGAAACTGCGCATCGACATGGAAGATCGCGGCGGCCGGCTGGAACTTTTGATCCCCCACGCGACGCTGGAACCGGTGCGCGAATTGCTGTTGCAGATGTTCATGGGCGAAAAATTCGGTCGTGATTCCATCTGGGAAACCCATCTGGCCGAAGAATTATGGAAAACCGATGTGGATTTGACGGCGGTTCTTGATCAACAGGCCATGACACTTGGCGAAATCTTCTCGCTAAAAGTTGGATCGCAAATACCCTTGAATGCGACCAAGGATTCTTTTGTTGAAATCAAATGCGGCGACGTTTCCATGTTCCGGGGTAATATGGGACGCACGGGCGACAGTATGGCCGTGCGCATCGTCGAACGTATTGCCAAGGAGAAACCACAAAATTGACCTTCGCTTTGGATATATTTCTCATTGTGCTTCTGGTCCTGGCCATCGGGTATGGGTTTGCGCTTAACCGGCGTATCGTAGCGCTTCGGCGCGATCAAAAAGATTTGGATAAACTCGCGGCCAGCTTCAATTCGGCAACCCAGCGCGCCGAGGCCGGCGTCTCGCAACTGCGCGCCGCGACCGAAAACTCAGTGCGCTCCTTGCAGCAAACGATTGCCAAGGCCGAAACATTAATCGGCGATATGGATTATCTGCTGGAGCGCGGCGACCGGACGGCAGACCGGCTGGAAGGCGCAGTGCGCGGAGGCGAAAACGCCCTTCCGGGCGAACGTAGCCGCCGCCCGGATCAGTCAGAATACAACGATTTGGCCGGCAATAACGATGAAGAGCTTGAATTGTTGAAGGCGCTGCGCGCAGTACGCTAATACGAATAAATGCCGGTGTTAAACGTCAATCCGGTATTAAATAAATTATATGTATGGTGGTTATGGGAAAAATATTTGCGCATATAAGGGTATTGCCGGTTACAATTTTCGTGGCCGCGCTGATGCTGACGGTAAAAGTCAGCGGTATATCCGACAGTTTCAACGGAAGCCCGCCTGCGTTGCAGGTGGCGCCGGTTTTGGCCCAGAAGCCGCCTAAGGAAGCGCCGCCCAAGTCCGAAGAGGGCAAAGCCGAGGCCAGCCAGGACGCCGAGAAAGACGCTGTCGATGCCGAGGAGGGCGATCTCGACAAAAACGATCCAAGGGCGCCGGAAAATGATCCCACGCTGCTGACCCAGAACGAGATCGATTTGCTACAGCAGTTGGCGGAACGGCGCGAAGATCTAGAAAAAAGCGTTCAGGAAATGTCGCTGCGGGAAGGCATTTTGAATGCTGCCGAGCAAAGGATAGACCGAAAAATTCAGGAATTGCGGGGGCTTCAAGCCGCTATTGATAATCTCATCAAAAAGCATGACGACCAGGAAGAAACCAAAATTCGCAGCCTCGTGAAAATTTATGAAAACATGAAACCGAAGGACGCGGCCCGTATATTTGAAGAGCTGGACTTGGATACCTTGCTGCTCGTTGCCGAGCGAATGAAGGAACGCAAACTCGCGCCCGTTATGGCGCAAATGAACTCCACCAAGGCCAAGGACGTGACCGTCAAACTCGCGACATTGCGCTCCTTGCCGCTACCGGGAGCAGACCTCGGAGGCGCGGCGAACCAGTAACCAAGAAAAAAGTCACGCGACCATTGAAAAATAGGTTGTAATCAGGGGGCTACAATAACTATCTACATTGCACGGGGGAAATGTAGCTCAATTTTGATTTTGGCTGATAGTTATAAGGAACGGAGAGACAAATGGCTGTTGATACAAATATGCGGGTCCTGATTGTGGACGATTACAAGACCATGCTCAGGATAATGCGCAATCTCTTGAAGCAGCTTAGTTTCGAAAATGTCGAGGAGGCTATAGACGGCACCGCGGCGCTGGAGAAATTGCGTGAATTTGATGGCGATTTTGGTCTGGTCATTTCCGATTGGAATATGGAACCAATGACCGGGATCCAGCTTTTACGGGAAGTGCGTGGTGACGACGGACTGAAACAAATTCCGTTCATTATGGTGACGGCCGAAAGTAAGTCGGAAAACGTAATTGCCGCCAAGGAAGCCGGCGTTTCCAATTACATTGTGAAGCCGTTTAACGCCGAAACGCTGAAGTCCAAAATGGAAAGCGTGCTCGGCGAGTTCTAAAAATTTAACTGGGCGGGTTCAAGATAAGCAATATGGTAAGTCGGAAAGCCCATAAGAATCTGCTTGCCCGCTTGGAATCGCTCCAGGAGGAGCGCGGCGGCGGCTTCAACATCGATGCGGTCGCCCATATCGTCGAGGAGGCGATCACCTCGGCGCTTAAGCGAACGTCCGAATCCGAAACTGGGCTGCGCACCGAATTGGAGCAGGTTTCCCAGATCATCAACTCCGCCAAGGCGGAAATCGCAAATTTGAAGCCCGAAGACGTCAAATCGGATTATTTGCCGGCCGCGTCCGACGAATTGGACGCGATCGTTGAAGCAACTGAAGTGGCGACCGACGAGATCATGTCGGCAGCCGAAAAAATCGATATAATCGGCGGTGAATTGGGTGGTGATAACGAAGACAAGCTGGCCGATTTGACGGTACAGATTTATACAGCTTGCGGCTTCCAAGATATCACCGGACAACGCATTACCAAGGTCGTCGGCGCGCTAAAAAATATCGAAACGCGCGTTGATGAGTTAATCTCGGCGCTGGATACGAGCGGAAAAAAAGGGCGTAAATCGAAGGCACCGAAGAAGACGCAAAAAAAGAAAGCGGCGACCGGGGTGGGTCATAACGATGATGAGCTGCTTCAGGGCCCACAGAACAAAGACCAGGCCATAAAGCAGGAGGACATCGACGCATTGCTTGCTGATTTTGATTGATTACATTGATTGATTGCCATGGCCTTGACGGACAATAGCGGGCATCAAACCGGCGGGCATTCCCGCTCCACCACGATCCAATTTCTAAGCTTGTACCTGTTGGTATTGGCTTTTTTTATATTGCTGGTGTCCATTTCCACTCCGGAAAACATCAAATCAAAGGCCGTGATGGACAGCCTTAACTCCACTTTCGCCTCGGTTCGCCAGCCGCGCACCGAATTGACCGTGTTCACTTCGCGCGCCGGCCGCTTCATCGGGGCTGATGAGTTTCAGGACCGGATCGATGGCTTATTCGCGGCCGCCCTCGGTGTGGAACAAGTGGAAATAGTGGCGCCAGGCCGGTCCATGCGAGTGGTCATGGACGCCGACGCCTTATTCCATAGTAATGGCGCGGAAATTCGCGAAGCGCAAATTCCCATGATTGACCGCATCATCGCGTCCTTGAATGGGCGCCCACCCGGGCTCCGCTTCGATATGGAATTTGTCGTTGGCACCGAGGTAACCGGCGCCGGCGAATTGCCAACCGGCCAGACTTTGCAAATGGCGCGGGCGGGATCGTTGGCCCGGGAAATGCTGGCTCGGGGCGCACCTCCAGACACGGTCTCGATCGGTCTTCGGGGCGGCGCGCCGAATAAAATTACCATGTGGTTTTTTACCCGCGCCACCGATGAAGTGGATTTGTTTTACAAAACACTGGCCGGAACCTTGGCCAAGCCGGCGGCCAAGGACGAAAACAATATTCCGCCGCCAGCGTTGCCTGCACAGGAAGGCGGCTCCAATGGCCAGTGATCTCCGCGTATCCTCCTCTCAGCCGAGCGCAATCTGGCTGTTGACGTTCACCGATTTGGTGGCGTTGCTGTTGACCTTCTTTGTCATGCTGTTTTCTATGTCGAACGTCAAAATCGACCGCTGGAAAGAGATGATCGACACCTTGTCGCAGTCGCTGAACCCGGCCCGTGCGGAACCCGCCAAAGTGCCCAGCGCCCAATACAATATCTCCTCGGTGTTTCGCAAAAGGGCGATTAATCTTGATTATCTGACCGCCGTTCTGAAACAAAAGATCGAACACTCCGAGGTATTGAAAAACAGTCTGATTGTACCCTTGGAAGACCGACTTATTATCTCGCTTCCGGGCGCCCAGTTGTTTGCGGCGACAAGCGCTGCTATCAACCAGGATGCCGGTGCCGCGCTGTTCGATCTTGGCGGTGTTCTTCGCCACATCGACAATCAAATCGGCATCAACGGATATTCCGAGGAAGCCAATGTCGGCGAATCGGTCTATAAGTCCGACTGGGAGCTGTCGTTGGCGCGCGCCGTTGCCGTCGCCAATGAATTGAAGCGCGCCGGCTACGGAGATCAAATTGTCACCTTTGGGTTCGGAAATTCCCACGCATCGAAGCTGCGCGGTTTGGCCGAAGATCAAGGGCGATTGTTGTCTCGCCGCGTCGATATCGTGATAATGGCGGTCGGCGGCGAAAACTGACGGGTTTTTTTGAATTTGAAAGCCATCACAACATTATTTGTATTAGCCGTATCGATGCTGATCTCCGTGCACGCCAGTGCCGATCCGGTGTCGGTGCGCGTATCCAAGGGCGACGGCTATGGCCGCATCGCTTTCAGTTGGCCGGCGCCGGTGCCGTTCACGGCGAGCATTTCAAACCGCCAGCTGGTGGTAGCCTTCGGTCGGCCAGTTCAATCCAACTTCGACGGAATTCCGGGCGCCATCTCCCAATATGTCGGCAGGCCCAGCCTGCAGAACGGCGGGCGCACCGTGGTGTTTCCGCTGCGCGGCAATTATGACCTCAATTACAATCAGCGTGGCCGCACGGTAACCGTCGATGTGGTCGATCTGGAACCGCCGCCGCGAGGCACTTCGGCGGCTGCCACGGCGCCCGCTCCGGCAGCGGTGCGCACTGCACCGGCGGCGGCGCGCCCGGTGGGCGCAGAAGCGGTTGGCGTCCGCACTGGCGCCCATGCCGATTATCAGCGCCTGGTGTTCGATTGGAAAAAATCGGTCGGCTACAAAATTGCGCGGCGCGGTAATCGCGCCGATATTATCTTTGCGCGCCCGGCGCAAATTGAATTGGGCCGGGTCAGGCGCGGGCGTCTCGCAAATGTCCCCGCCGCCGAAGCGCGCGTCGGTGCCAGTGAAACCACCGTCACCCTTAGCGTTCCAAGCTCGTCCAAGATCCGGCATTTCAAGAGCGGCCCCAAGGTGGTGGTCGATATCTACAATCCCACCGGCGCCAATGATGCCCGCGCTGCCGCCAGCCAGCCGGCGCCCAAAGCCGCCGCCTCTACCGCATCGGCCCGGCCCGCGGCCAAAATTCCGGCTCAAGCAAAATCAGCCGCCAAATCACCGACCAAATCCGTCAAGGCGGAACCGTTAAAGGCCCCGGCCGCACTCGTAAAGGCCCCGGCCGCACTCGGCGCCAAGGGGAAGCTGCCGGTAGCGCTTGCGCCACCCACCGCAAAACCGGTGCCATCGGTGGCTGCGAAATCCGCCTCGGCTCCGGCGCCCGCTGCGGCCCCGCCGACCGGTCCGCCAGCCGCTTCGGCAAGCCTGCGCTTCGATTGGAGCGAACCGGTTGGATCGGCGGTCTTCCGTCGGGCCGGAAGCCTTTGGATCGTGTTCGACAAGTCCAAGAAAATTGACGCGGCCAAAGTGCGAAGTGATTTGAAGAACATCGCCCGCTCGGTGACCCAAATACCTTCGCCGGGCGGCACGTTTTTGCGCCTGATAACCGAAAAAGGCTTTAATCCGAGCATTCGCCGGGACGGATTTGCCTGGATATTTGATTTCAAGAAGCAGGGCTTGAGCCCGGGAACTCCGATAGAGCCGAAATCACAGCCGAACTCGCCGGGCGGCGCCCGCATGCTTATCAATGTCGCCCAGGCCGGCGAAGCCCTGCCGATCCGGGACCAGGTGGTCGGCGACAATCTAGTCGTGGTTCCGTTTATTCCCCTGGCACATGGCATCGACCGCCAACACGCCTTGCCCCAATTTCGTATCCTTCCGAGCGCCCAGGGCATGGTCATCAAACCCTATATCGATAATCTCAGGGTCCAGTCCATGCCTCAGGGAGTTGCCCTTTCCAGCACCGGCAGGCTCGTTTTGTCGTCCCTGTCGCCGAAGACCGAGGTGAACGCCAAGCTTGGCGGCGGCTTCAAAAAATTGTCAAGGGCGGTGCCTGCCAACGCGTGGCGCGTGGCGCGCCGGGTCAAGGGCATCGGCGATTTCATCGAAAAGCGGGCCGCACTTTTTGAAAAAGTCACCTCATCGAAAAGAAATGACCGGCAAAAGCGGCGCCTAGCCCTGGCCCAATTTCTGGCGGCAAACAAATATGGCTACGAGGCGATCGGTATATTGAGCACCATGGTGGCCGATGAGCCGGCGTTGGAAAGCAATGCGGAATTTCGCCTGACGCGCGGCATTACCAATTTCATGATCGACCGCTTGGACGAAGCCGAAAAGGATTTCAGCCAGTCGAGCCTCGACGGAAATGACGAAGGCGAATTTTGGCGCGCCGTGGTGATGGCATCCAAAGACAAAGCTATCGAGGCTGCCGGGACGCTCAAAAAAACCGGCTCAGTCTTCAAAATTTACCCCAGGCACATCAAAATGCGGGTGGGGATGGTGGTCTCCAACGCCGCCGTCAGCGCCGGTGATGTCAAATTTGCGGCCGAATATCTTGGCGTGCTGGCCGAGGAAAAACCGACCGGGACTGAGATCGATCAACTTGCCCTAATCGAGGGCCGGGTCAATCAAATTTCCGGTAATTTCGATGCGGCGGTTTCCGCCTGGGAAGAGGTTGAAAGCGGCGACCATCGTCCCAGCGTTGCGCGCGCCATTTTGCTGCGCACAGATCTGCTCCTCGGGCGCAAGAAAATCGAAGCCGACGAAGCCGCCGAGGAATTGGAGAAGCTACGCTTTTCCTGGCGCGGCGGTGATTTTGAATATGATCTGTTGCGCAAGCTCGGGAGCCTGCACATCAAAAGCGGGGATTACCGCAACAGCCTAAGAACGCTGCGCCAGGCAGTCACCTATTTCAAGGACAAGCCCACCACCGGAAATGTCACCAAGGAAATGGCCAAGGCGTTTGCCGATCTTTACTTGAATGACAAAGCCGATTCCATGCAGCCTGTGCGCGCCATCGCCTTGTTCGAAGAATACAAGGAACTGACCCCATCAGGCGCCGATGGCGAAGAGATGATCCGCAAGCTGGCCGACCGACTGGCCGCTGTGGATTTGCTTGGACCGGCGGCAAAACTATTGGAAGAGCAGATCAAATCCAGGCTCAAGGGTGTTGAGAGGGCGCGGGTCGGCGCCCGCCTTGCGGCGATCTATCTGTTGAACAAGCAGCCCAAACTGGCGCGCGAAGGATTGCAGAAATCGGCGTCTGCCGATCTGCCGCCGGAGATCGCTGCCCAGCGTCGCCTGCTTTCGGCGCGCGCCCTGATGGAAATGAACCAATCGCCCAGCGCCATTGCATTGCTGGAAGATGACGACAGCCGCGAAGCCGATTTGCTGCGCTCGGAAATCTTCTGGAAGGATACCGATTGGGCGAACGCCACCAAGCCTTTGCACAGGCTGGTGCGCTCGATGGGCGTCGGGCCCGGCGATCCGCTGGATGAGATCCAGGCGCAAACAGTGCTAAATCTTGCCGTCGCCCTGGCTTTAAGCGGTAATGAGCGGGGTATCGGGCGGCTCCGCGAGGATCACGCGGCGGCCATGGATGCGACCGAGTTTAAAGACGCGTTTCGGCTGATCGCCAGCCCCAATACGGTTGGATTGCTGGATTATCGGACGGTGGCCTCGAAGGTGGCCACGGTGAACAATTTCAAATCCTTCATGAGCACCTATCGGGAGCGTTTGAAGTCCGGAAAATTGTCCTCGCTCAATTAATCGCAATCGGCCGGCATGGGTTTCCGTGATTGCGGAAACTGCTTGCTTTTAATAGCCAGCCTATTACAACGCCGCCTTCTGGAAATGGCCGGAAATTGGGAAAACGGGGTTGCCGATGAAATCTAATGTCAGCAAATATCAGCGCCCGGAACCGGCGCCGGTCAACGATTATTTCCAGCGCCGAGACGGCGCCGAATTTGCCGGCACCCATTTGCTGATCGATTTGTGGGGCGCTGCCAATCTGACCAGCGAAACCCGCATCGAAGCGGCGCTAAGGGCCGCGGCCGCCGCCGCCGGCGCGACAATATTGGCCGTGCATTTGCAGCGGTTTGCCGAAAACGGCGGCATATCGGGAGTGCTGGTTCTGGCTGAATCCCATATGAGCATCCATACCTGGCCGGAGCGGGGTTTTGCTGCCATCGATATCTTTATGTGCGGCGGCTGCGATCCCTATGCGGCCGTCCCGGCCCTGGAACGCGCCTTCGAGCCCGAAACCATCGCAGTGAACGAGCAGCGAAGGGGCCTCGTTCCTTGACCTGGTTTGACGAGACGCTCTATTCCGAGTGGAACCACCGGGGCTATATTCAGCGATTTGAAATTTCGCGCATTCTGCATCAAACCAAGACCAGCCAGCAAAACCTGATCGTCTTTGAGACGCCCATGTTCGGGCGCGTGCTGGCCATCGACGGCGTCATTCAAACCACTGAGCGCGATGAATTCATCTACCATGAAATGCTGGTCCATGTTCCACTGTTTGCCCATGGGGAGGTGCGCCGGGTCTTGATCATTGGCGGCGGCGACGGCGGCGCTTTGCGCGAAGTTCTCCGCCATCCGGGCATCAAGTTGGCACGCATGGTGGAGATCGATCCAGGCGTCATTGACATATCGCGTCAATTTCTGCCCGGCCTCAACCAGGGCGCGTTCGACGATGCGCGGGCCGATCTGGTCATCAACGACGGCTGCGACTACGTCAGAACATGCGGTGAGAAATTTGACGTCATTTTGATCGATTCCACCGATCCCGTCGGCCCCGGCGAAGTCTTGTTCCGCGAAGAATTTTATCGAGATTGCCGGGGAATTCTGGCCGATGGCGGTATCCTTTCAGCCCAATGCGGTGTCCCGTTTTTCCAAGCCGGCGAGCTAACCACCAGCCATCAGCGGCTCGCCAGCGTCTTTAAGGATGCGGCAGTTTATCTGGTCGCCATTCCCACCTATGTGGGCGGCGCCATGGCCTTTGGCTTGGCGTCCGGAGGCCCGGCGCCAAAATCGGTGGATGCGGATACGCTTGCCCGCCGTCTCAAAGATGCGGGCTTCGAGACCCGCTATTATTCGCCGGCCATACACCGGGCGGCCTTCGCCCTACCGCCCTATATTCAAGCCCTGTTGGGTTGAGTGATTAGAGCCGGGTCATGGACTAGGTGGAATACCGCCATCGAAGCTTTGCACCAGGGAGCCGACGATCAGGAACCAGCCATCGACCAGCACAAAGAAAATCACTTTGAACGGCAGCGCGATGATGATCGGCGGCAGCATCATCATGCCCATCGACATCAGCACCGATGCCACCACCATGTCGATTACCAAAAACGGAATGAATACCAGGAAGCCGATCTCGAACGCGCGGCGCAGCTCGGAGACCATGAAGGCAGGGATCAAGGCGCGCAAGGGCACGTCCTGGGGCGTTGCCACCGGCGGCAGCTTGGCCACTTCCATGAATAGTTTGAGGTCCGATTCGCGCACCTGCTTTAGCATGAAATCCTGGATCGGCTTCGTGCTTTTAGCGAACGCCTCTTTTTCGTCGATGCGGCCTTCGATGAACGGCTGCACGCCCTCGTCCCAAGATTTCTCCATGGTCGGCGCCATAACGAAAATAGTCATAAACAGCGCCAGGCTGACCAACACCTGGTTGGGCGGCGTTTGCTGGGTACCCATGGCGGTTCTGAGAAAACCCAGCACAATGACAATGCGGGTAAAACTGGTCACCATGACCAATATCGAAGGAGCGATCGAGAGCACGGTGAATAGCAGGAAAAACTGGACCATGCGGCCGGTCGCCGTCGGCCCGTCGCCAAGATCGAAGGAAAAGGATTGCGCCGCCGCCGGACCGGCAATGCCAAGCGCTAGACCGAGCGAAATGAGGCCGAAGGTAAGGCGGGCGGGATAGCGTCTCAGATACGTCAACCGGCCGCCTCCCGGCGCGTGTCAATGGCATGCAGTATGGGCTGCGGCTGCGGCTGCGCCGGCGCTTGGCCAGCGGTTTCACCGGCGCTGACAATCTGCTCGCTCGTCTGGCCAAGTAGCAAAAGATGTTCCGTATCATCCATGCGGACGATCACCATCCGCCGCTTGGCGTCCAAAGCCATGGTTTCGACGATCGAAAGGCGCTTCTGGGTGCCCCGTTTTACCGGGCCCCGGTTGCCGAGGCCGAAGTGCTTGGCAGCCAGAGTCAGACCCCAGATCAGGCCCAGCACAAATACCAGAGCCATGAGGAATTTCATATAATCGACGCCCGCGAAATCCATGATCTTCTATCCTTTGGAATAGGGGTTGGCGGCCAGTGGTAGGGCGTCGGAGACCGCCTCGTAATTGGCCTGAATTTCCAGGGCCAAACTGTCCAGATCGGTGATGATGTTTTCCATAACCGCGATGGTTGACGGCTTGGCGGCGCCGGGCGTACCGGTTTCGGCATCGTCTGAAACGCTCTTGTAGAGCGCCGCCACCTTGGCTTCGATCAGGCCCATATCCACCTGTTCGCGGTTTTTGATGCGCGCCCTGGAAACGTCGATCAACGACTGGATGACCTCGGTCCGCTGGGTAAGCTCGGCATCATTCATTGGCTCTCTCCTCGTCGTCTTCAAAGGCGTGGTGGCCGGTCTCTGGTGCCCCATCGGGCACGGGAATTTCACCGGCGTTGGCCTTGTAGACATAGCTCAGGATTTCGGCGACGGTGGCGAAGGCTTCAATGGGAATTTCGCTTTCCACATCGATCGCCGACAAAACTTCGACCAGATCGGCGTCTTCGCGCACTTTGATATCGTTGGCCCAGGCGATTTGCAGAATTTGCTCGGCAACGCTGCCCTTGCCGCTGGCGACAACGCGCGGCAGATTGCCGGCAAGGGACGCGTCCTTAATGGCCACAGCCTTGGCAGCGCTTCTATCCATGGCTTGGATATTATCGCCGAAGGGGGTGTCCGAAACCGTGCCGCCGGCAATCAGATCGATGCCGCTGCCATTGTCTCGAACCTCTTGATCGGGGTCCGCCACCACACTCACCACATAAGTTTTATTGTTATCCGGGAGTGTGCGTGAACAGGTTTAAGAACCGGTTAACTGCCCGGCCATGAGCACCATGATAGCGGAGTGACAGAACCGCCGCAAAATCCATCCAGGAATTGTTAACCAAATATGGTGACATTAAGGATTGTATATTCTATATGTTGAAATAATAAGCGCTCTGTCCGCCAGGAGGAAACCAATCAATGATCCTGGAGAGCGAAAATGAAGACGCTAAAAATTACCACCCTCGCCGCGCTTGGTGCCTTGGTCTCGGAGCTGTTCCTGCCGCCGGCCGCGATTGCGAAAGAAAAAGGTGATCTACTGGTCCGCTTGCGCGCTATTGCCTTCATGACCGATACCGACGGCACCACCGATACGTTGGGCGGCAGCGCTCGCACCAGCGACGCCTATGTGCCGGAACTGGATTTCTCGTATTTCTTTACCAAAAACATTGCCGCCGAGTTGATATTGGGCAGCACCAAACATACCGTTGAGGTGAAAGAATCCACCTCGGGTGATTTGGATTTGGGGACGGTGCGTACCTTGCCGCCGGTGTTGACGGTGCAATATCATTTCTTCCCGGAAAAAATGTTCAGCCCTTATGTGGGCGCCGGCGTCAACTACACGATTACTTTTGACGAATAAAAGGGGCGCAGCGTGAACTCGGTCAAATATTCCAACGAATTCGGATACGCTTTTCAGGCCGGGATCGACTTTAAAATCAACGATAGATTCTCGCTTAATCTCGACGTCAAGAAGGTCTTCGTAGATACCGATATCATCGTCAATGGCGGCGCCATCAATGCCAAGGGCACCGATTTGAACCCGCTGATCGTTGGTCTTGGCGTCGGCTTCACGTTTTAGGAACTATTTCCGCTATCGGTCTGTTCTGGGTGCATGGATGTCGGCCTCGCCGACGTCACCCATATAGACATATCCGGTGGCCGCCACGTTGCCGGCATCGATATAGACGCCGACCACTTCCAGCGCCTCAGCGTCGCTCAAATTATAGAGCCAGTGCTCTACGCCTTTCGGAATGAAATGGAAGTGGCCGCCGCGCACTTCGGCGCGGTCATCACCGGCGCCGGCCAGACCGTGCCCTGAAATGACGTAATAGATTTCATCGCAATGATCGTGCCGGTGTTTTTTGTGCACCGCGCCCGGCAGAAAGCGCGCCCGAAACAAGGTCGATGAATAGCCGTTATGGCTGCCGATAGGCATGCGGAAATCGCTAATCAGCCAGCCGTCGCCGGCCGCCATATGGGCCGGTTCCACATCGTCCAGATGCACCATGATGCCCTGGCTCAAGGGCCTGCGCGCCGCGTCCAGATCCGCCTCGGTCACGTCGCCCCTAAATTCGTAGCCGGTGGCGTCCACATCGGCTGCGCCCATATAAAACCCGACCACCAGACATTCCTCGTCGCCGGAATTGTTGTAGAAGAAATGTTCACGCCCCTTTGGCGCCACCCGGCAATGGCCCGGTCTGACATCGGCGGTGTCTTCCTCGATGCCGGTAACGCCCGCGCCGCTTAGATAAATCGTCACCTCGTCGCAATTCCGATGGATATGTTTGGCGTGCTTCGATCCGGGCCGGAATATGGAATGGAAGGCCGCCGTTGCCGAGTCTTCGGCGCCGCTTATCGGGATGCGAAATTCGGAAATCGCCCAGCCATCCTCCAATGATTGCGCCCGGGGCTTGATGTCATCCACATGGACAAGCGGATATTGCAGTGCCATGGGCCGGCTCCCTATTCAGCGCCGGGCTTTGCCGCCTCGGCGGCTTCAACCTCGTCCAATGCTTCGGCGCGAATGTCGGCGGCCTTCTCCATCCCGGGATCGAGGCTAAGGGCGCGGTCTGCCGCCTCCAGCGCTTCGCCCGACTTTTCGGTGCGCAGCAGCACGCCCGCGAGGGCCGTGTGGGCGAGCGCGTTGTCCGGTGTCTGGCGGACGCCTTCGCGGGCCTCGGTCTCCGCCAATTTTGTGCGGCCGGTTTGGATGAGAGCCGAAACCAGATTGACGCGGGCCTCGGCGAATTCGGGGCTGATCTCGGTGGCTTGGCGAAATTGGGCGATGGCCTCGTCATGGTCGCCTTTGCGCTGGTGGGTGAGCCCCAAATAAAAGCGAGCCAGGACGCTTCTCGGTCCCTGTTCGAGGAGCCGTTCATAACGGGCGATGGCGCCGTCGAAATCGCCGGTTTCCAAGAGCGCGTTGGCCAGGTTGATCTGAAAATCCGGATCACCCGGCTGTAGATCGAGAGCGCGCCGGAAGTTTTCGATGGCCCTCTCGAAGTTGCCGCTTTTCGCCATGATGACGCCCATATCGCCATAGGCGCGGGCGTTGCGGGAATCGCCCCGGATGATCGCCTTGAGGTGGCTTTCTGCCGACTGGGTGTCGCCGGCTTCCGCATAGGCGTGCGCCAGATTGGTGTGCGCCAGCAAATGATCGGGCTCGGCTTCCAGCGTTTGTTTAAGCGTCTGGATGCCTTCTTCCATGCGCCCAGCCTGCAACAACGCGGTGCCCAGATTGCAGCGATATTCGTTGTTGTCTTCGTCCAGGTGGAGCGCCTTTGCTAACAGATCGACCGCCAATTTTTTATCGCCGCCCTGCATGTATAGAGTGCCTAGCAGATAGTGCGCGGCGGCGTTTTCCGGCTCGCCCGCGACCACCACTTTATAGACCTCGTGCGCCTCTTTCAGGCGCCCGGCGCGGTGATGCTCATAGCCTTCTTCGAGGGGCGTTTGCGAGCCGTCCATAGACTATTCTCTCCTCAACCAATCCAGGCCCGCTCAGGCGCTGCGCGATTTGCGCCCGCGAACCGCATAGCGGGACCAGGTGAAGCCCGGCGTCGATGCATGACCCGGCGCCACCAGCGTGTCGACGAAATTTTCGTCTTCTTCGGTGAATTCGTGCTTCAAGGCGCCGAGATAGTCTTTCCATTGGGCCAGCGTTCTGGGCCCAGCCACCACGCCGGTGATCAACTCGTTGTTCAGGACCCAGCGAATGGCGAAATCGCCCGGCGTCATACCCCGCTTGGCCACATGCTTTTTGATCTTCTCGACGGCCTGGAAGGTTTCTTTGCGCATATCGCGGCCAATAATGCTGGCATCGCCGCGCCCGGCGCGGCTGTTCGACGGCGGCTTGCCGGTTTGCGTGTACTTGCCCGTCAACACGCCGCGCGCCAGGGGCGAATAGGGAAACACGCCAACGCCGTAATATTCGCAGGCCGGCAACAGATCGTTCTCGGGCCCGCGCATAACCAGATTGTAGTGCGGCTGGCTGATGATCGGACGCGGCGCTCCTAATTGATCGCAGAGATGCGCCATTTCACCCACCTGCCAGCCGAGATGGTTGGAGAAGCCCCAGCTATGCGCCTTGCCCGCCGCAATGATATCGCCGATGGCGGCGATGCTTTCTTCCAGCGGCGTGTCCCAATCCACATGATGCATGTAGTAGATATCCACATAATCGGTGCCGAGGCGCTTGAGGCTGTCATCGATGGCTTCCATCATCCATTTTCTGGACAGACCGCGCTTACGCTGAGGCGTGCCGTCCTGCTGGCCGACTTTGGTCGCTAGGACCCACTCGGCGCGATCTTTGCGGATCAATTTGCCGGTGATTATTTCCGATTCGCCATTTACATAGGCGTCCGCCGTGTCGATAAAGTTGACGCCCGCATCCTTGGCCGAATTGACCATCTTGCGGGCCACCGCTTCCGAGGTGGTGGCGCCGAAATTCATTGTTCCGAGACACAATTCGGATACGCGCAGACCGCTGTTGCCGATATAACGGTATTCCATGATGGGATCCTCCGGTTGGCGGGAATTTGTTTGGCTTCCAATGGTTCCTATATCCGCCATGGCGGGTGTCAGGTCAAGTGGGCGGCAGCGGCAGGACAGGGTGTCCCGACCGGCATTGCGGTCCATGGGCAACGAGAGCGATTGCCGGTAGAGCCGCGCGAATCGATTGGCTGATTCGGCATGGTTTTAGAGAAATTAACCTTTTGGCCGGCCAGGCATCCAAAATTATTGGAATATTGCATCCCCGCCACCCACTAAATGTTGATGTTTATCCTCTCCAATCCCCTAGAATTAGTGTCCAATCCATGTCCGTGGCCTGGTGCTATCGGGAACTTGCAACGTTAACCTCGCCTTAACGTTCTTCGATCATACCGGAGTTGTCTTGAAGCCGTCCGCGGACGTGGTGCCGTCCTTATAAAAATTGGCACCCGATCCCAGAGTAGGACCGCCGGCCGGGTTTTTCCCGAGACCGGGCGACGCAGGTACGGCACTTCTAATTGGGCGTGAGTGTTTGTTACGAATTTTTTTACTCCATGCGTGGAGTAAGGGAGCTGCAAATGCTTGCATCAGGGAATTGGACCCATTCATTGCGCGTCGCGTTGATCGCCGGCGGGGTCATGCAATTTTTGGCGGCGCCGGCGGGCGGCGCCGAGGCCGGCTATGCGCCGAACCTTTCAGAACCCAGCTACAACCAGCAAAAGATTGATGCCGCCTATGCCGAGGGGTGCCCCTCGTTGCCGCGCGTTGTCTGGTGGAATACCAGCCACCGGAAAATCGTCAAATTCATCGATGAACGCTACAACGGCGCCTGGGATTCCTACATCAAACGCTGGGTCAACTACCAGCGCAAGATGCAGCGCATTCTCGAAGAAGACGGCATTGCCGTGGTGCGCTCAAAGGGTTTACAGCTAAAGGGTCCGGTCCTGGCTGCCCATATTTCCGACATCGAGCGCCGCATCCGGGTGACCGAATGCCTGAAGACCCGGTTTGGCGGTCGTCTGGCGGCGGCATCGGGCCCATCGGGCGCCACCGGGAGTGCCGGTGCCGATGATCTTGGCCAGCGCCCGAAAGTCTTTACCCCTGTTTCGGCCAGGCCCGCAGCCAGAAATAATGACCGCCGCGTCCTGGTTTCCGAAATCGACGAACAAAAATTGAATGTGGAAATCGTCGCCCGCTGTGATCGGCGGACGCCTGTATTCCAGGTCACAAATTTGGGCGACAAATGGCCGCGCACCGGCACCATTGGCATTTACCTCAAGGAAGGCAGCGCCAAATTGTCTGAACGGCGCGTGCGCCTCGCCAATTCCCAGCAAATGACTTTCAAGGCCCGCCAGGGCGGCAAATCCGCCGCGGGCGAAGTCGGATTATGGCTCGATCCGACCTGGGCGAAGCGCGGCTTTGCCTATGATTCAAGGATAAACTGCAGCACATCCTAAGTTCACCGGGATGGAGGAGACGCCCCCGCGAGTGCCTGCCCGCGGGGGCGTTGCTCGTCTGGGGTGCGTCGGCAGCGCCCGATTGTTGAATAATTTCGCTACCAAATGTATTATCGCTGGCAGTAATAATGAAATTCCAGTTAGGCGAGGCGACGAACATGAAAATTGTGCGGGATACCGGCAAGTTCGGAGTATCAAGCAAAGTGTTGATGATCGCGGTGATCGTCGGGGCGACGCTCTTCGCAACTGGGTATCCCGCCGAAGCATTGCAGCCAATAAGCACAGGGTCAGGATTTGCCGTTTCTCCAGACGGGTACATCATCACAAATAACCATGTTGTGACCATGGATGTTCGAAATCGGCAAGGGCGCGTCGTCGGCGAGAAGGTATGCCGTGGTGTTTCGGTCAAAGGCGCTGGCCACAATGGCCGTGTCAAGATTGTTGCCCGCGATAGAAAAATGGATCTCGCTGTCGTAAAGCTGGGCTCCAAATCAAATAAACCATCGGCGCGCTCTGTGCGCAGAGGCTACTCCCGTAGGCTCGATGAGTATGAATCCCGGGATCGGGCATTCTCATCCCGTATTGAAGAGGCGGACCGGACGCAAGGCGAGCAGTCTAGCAATCTGTTCGAAAGTGGCAATAGCCGGTCCCGCGACTTATTTGAAAGTACGCCGGCGCGGAGTTTTGGCGGCGCTCCGGCCGATGATGGATTTAATTCAGCGGCAAACGATCCTGGTCAGTCGAGGAGTTTTGTCCCTTTGAACCTGGCGCGTTTGGAGCCAGGCATGAAAACCAATGTGATTGGGTTTCCAGCAGGTGAACACTATTCTTCACAACTAAAAATCAATACGGGCGTCATCGTTGCGACGGTGGGGTTGGGCAACAACTCATCCGCGTTTCAAACCGATGCCGCTATAAACAAAGGCAACAGCGGCGGGCCGGTTATTGATCAAGCGGGGAATCTGATCGGTGTTGCCGTCAGGAAGATTATAAAAAAGGGGGTCGAGGGATTTAATTTTGCGATTAAATCAGAGGCCGTGGCCAGATTCCTTGAGACGCACGATGTCAATTTTCAGCGAGTTGGGCATGGGGCGCCAAGGCATAGTGTCAACTTATACCGAGATGCAAAACAGTACACCGTACTGGTAACCTGCTTTAACTAAGTGGAAGGCTACGCCTAGCTCATTCATGAACGCATCCGATATCCTAAACAAACCCCTCACTGAAATCGCGGGTTCCTTGCGCGATGGCGCCGTCAGCGCCGCTGATCTGGCCGAGGCGGCTATTGCCCGCCATGAGGCCGTCGGCGAGACGTTTAATGCCTACCTTACATGGAATGCGGACGTGCCGCGCAAGATGGCCGCCGCCGCCGATGCCGCGCTTGCTGCCGGCTCCGATCTTGGGCCGCTGCAAGGCCTGCCCATATCAATCAAGGATTTGTACGGCATCCAGGGATTTCCCACCTTTGCCGGCTCGGGCAAGCCATTACCGGAAAAATGGGAAGCCGAGGGCCCGGTGGTGCAAGGCATCAAGGCGCAGCTTGGCGTCATCACTGGCAAGACCCATACGGTGGAGTTTGCCGCCGGCGGGCTTGGCACCAACATCCATTGGGGAGCGCCCAGAAACCCGTGGGACGCCGAAGTGGGGCGCTCGCCGGGCGGCTCGTCGGCCGGCGCCGGGGTCAGCCTATGGGAAGGCTCGGCGGTCGCCGCTTTTGGCTCCGACACCATGGGCTCGGTGCGCATCCCGGCGTCCACCACCGGCACCGTAGGGCTCAAAATAAGCGCCCATCGCTGGTCTAACGCCGGCATCGTTCCCTTGCGGGCCAGACAGGATACGCCTGGTCCATTAACTCGCACCGCCGCAGATGCCGCATTTGTTTTTGCCGCCCTCGATCCCGCGCACAAGGCCAATCCGGCAGCATTTTTGAAATCCATGGATGATTCTGATATTTCGGGCCTCACCATCGGTATCGGCGATGCCAGCTATTGGGATGGTTGCGATCCCGGCGTGGCCGAAGCCGTGCATGGGGCGGTGGCCGAATTGGAAAAAGCCGGCGCCCGCGTCGTTGATGCGCCGTCGCCGGAAACGGCCGAGCTGCTGGAAGCGGTCATGCGCGGTGAAATGCTCAATGTTGAATTGCTGGTGTTCCTGGAGGAAGAGCTCCCAGGCTGGATCGATCAGGTCGACCCCGCGCTCAGGGCGCGGCTGGAAGGGTCGCGCCATCATTCCGCCGTCGATCTGATCAGGCGCGAACGCTGGCTGGAGGATTTGGTGGCGCGCCGTCAGGCGGCGTTCCCGGCCATCGATGTGCTGGTGGCGCCAACCCTTTGTGTGACCCCGCCGGTTATCGATCCGCCGCCGCCGGCAACCAATACGCCGCCGGTCATTCTGGCTCGCAATACCTGCCCAGCGAATTTCTTCCAGCAGTGCTCCATATCGCTGCCCGCCGGGCTGGACGGAGAAAACATGCCGGTGGGGCTTCAGTTCACGGCGCCCGGCGGCGCCGAGGAACGGCTGCTTCGCGCCGCCGTCGCAGCCGAGCGGGTTCTGGGCACTTGCGCCGAGCGTTTGGGCTCTCCGCCGATGCTAAAGAGCGGGTCCGGACAAATTTGAACCATTTGACCGGGATGATTTTGCCCCGTGGCGAGGAGCATGTCGCATGGCGATGCATTGCATCGGCAAAGATGTGCGACGATGTCGACGGGTCAAAAGCACCCGGCCTCCGGTGGGCCAAATCGGCTCCCCGGGGGCGCCCCGGCCCTTGCCCGATGCAAAGGCATCGCGCGGCGCACCGCGCCTACCCGGAAAACCGATTTGTTCCCATCAAATTGATTCAAATTTGTCCGGACCCGCTCTAACTTAAATTTTGACTGAAAGGGTCTCGACGGGGGTGACCAATTTGGTCGTGGATTCTAGCTCGTCCAACAGTGCTTCGGCGGCCGCGTGCTTGGCGTCGATGGCATCGTCGTTCTGATCGGGATCGTGGTGGAACAGATAGAGGGTTTTCACTGCCGCTTCGTGAGCCAGATTGACTACCTGGCTGATGCAGGAATGACCCCAGCCGATTTTGCTTTTATATTCTTCGTCCGTGTAGGTGGCATCGGTAATCAACATATCGGCGCCGGCAACGAAATCGGTCAGGGTCTTTACGTAATGCGCATTGTGACTAGCATCGCCGGGCAGGAACAATTCGTTGTCGGTGACATAACAGAACGAACGGTCGCCATAGTCGATGCGGTAACCCAGGCAGTTGCCGGGATGGCTAAGCCGCATGGTTTTGACCGATATACCGTCAATTTCGTACGAATCCTCGTTGAGATCGCGGAAATAAATGCGCGCCCCGAATTCCGTCATGGTGATTGGAAAATATACATCTTCCATCTGGGCGGCGATCAATTCGCGCATGGTGATGTGCGCGTGCGCCGCGCCCAGCACTTCGAATTCGTTGCCGGGAATATAGAGCGGCACGAAAAAGGGCAGGGCGTTAATGTGATCCCAATGGGGATGGGAGATGAATATCTTGGCATTCATTTTTTTCGGCGCCGCCATCAAAGCGTTCGACAATTCCTTGATGCCGGAACCAGCATCGAAAATGAAATTCTGGCCGCGCGGGAAATCCAGACTCACACAAGAGGTGTTGCCGCCATAGCGTAGTGATCGCTGGCCACTGACCGGCAGGGTGCCGCGCACGCCCCAAAAATTTATCTGCATCTGGTCGGCCAATATGTCTTCGATCGATCCGGCAAAGCTGTCGGCGTCGATGGGTTTGGTGATGAAGCTGTCGGCGCCCAATTGCATGGCGGCCCGCTGATCATATTCAAATGTCTTGGCCGAAACCATAATCACCTTGATGGCCGATAGCCCGGGATCGTCGCGGATCTGTTTGAGAAGCTGCATGCCGTCGATGCCCGGCATCATGACGTCGATAAGTACGCAATCGGGCGCCTGGCTTTTGATTTTGGGTAAGGCGTCTTCGGTGGATTGCAGCGCCGTCATGTCATGGCCGGCCGCTTCGAGCAGCGTTGTTTCCAATGCGATCATCAACGGATCGTCATCGATCAGCATGATTTTATAGCGCTTGGCGGAACGGTCGTTCATTCGGAAAACACCACCAAAAGATCCTTGGCGTTCACTTCCATGCCGACCTCGGCGATCATCTCGGTGATGGTGCCATCGCGCTCGGCGCTGACTGCAGTTTCCATTTTCATGGCTTCAATGGCGAGGAGCGTGTCGCCGCGCAATACCTTTTGGCCGGCTTCCGCAACCACGCTGACCACCGTTCCTGGCATCGGGGCGCCCAATTCGGACCCGTCGGATGCGTTGGCGATGCGGTTGGGCGGCAGCGCCGCGCCGGCGCCCATATCTTGGATGCGGACCGAGCGCGGCTGCCCGTTGAGCTCGAAAAAGACGGTGCGCATCCCGCTCTCGTCGGCTTCGCCGAGGGCCAGGAAGCGGATGATCAGGGTTTTGCCGCGCTCGATCTCGATGGAAATTTCGTCGCCTGCGTCCATTCCGTAGAAAAAGGCCCGGCTCGGCACATGCGCGACATTGCCATAGACGCGCCGTTCGGCGGCGTAATCGGCGAATACGGTTGGATACATGGTGTAGGAGCTTAGCTCCTGATCGCTAATTTTGCGGCCGATCTTGTGTTCTGCCTCGACCTTAGTCGCCGCCAAATCCACATCAGCCATTTCGGCGCCGGGGCGCACGCTCAAGGGCGCCGCACCTTTCAATACTTTTTTCTGCAACTGGGTGGGAAAGCCTCCGTGCGGCTGGCCAATATCGCCGCGAAAGAAGGAGACAACCGAATCGGGAAAGGCGATTTCCTTGTCTGGGCTTAAGATATCTTCGGGTGAAATGCCGCCGGTGATCATCATCAGGGTCAGGTCGCCGACCACTTTCGATGTCGGCGTGACTTTAATGATATCGCCGAACATTTCGTTGACCTTGGCGTAGGTGGCGGCCACTTCGGGCCAGCGCGCATCAATGCCCATGGAGCGCGCCTGCTGGCGGAGGTTGGTGTACTGGCCGCCGGGAATTTCGTGGGTATAGACCTCCGACGCGCCAGAGCGGAAATCGGCTTCAAAACCGCCGTAAAGATTGCGCACATGCTCCCAATAGGTCGAAATGCCGCGCAAGGCGGCGCTGTCCAGCAAGGTGTCCCTGGGGCTGTTGCGCAAAGCCTCGGCAATGGCGCCGAGATTGGGTTGCGAGGTCAGCCCGCTTAGAGAATCCATGGCCGCGTCGACGGCATCGGCGCCGGCTTCGATTGCCGCCAGGACGCTCGCCGCGGCGATGCCGCTGGTGTCGTGGGTGTGAAAATGGATCGGCAGGCCAGTCTCTTTCTTCAAGGCTTTGACCAGAGTTGCCGCCGCCGCCGGCTTGCACAAACCGGCCATGTCCTTGATGCAAAGGATGTGGGCGCCGGCGGCTTTCAGCTCTCGGGCCAGCGTCACATAATATTTGAGATCATATTTGGAGCGATCAGGGTCGCTGATATCGCCGGTATAACAAATTGCCGCTTCCAGTAATTTGCCCGTCTCCAGCACCGCATCCATGGCGACGCGCATGTTTTCGGTCCAATTGAGCGAATCGAACACGCGGAACAGATCCATGCCCGCATCCGCCGATTGCTGCACAAAATATCGCACCACGTTGTCGGGATAGTTGGTATAGCCGACGCCATTGGAGCCGCGCAGCAGCATCTGCGTCAACAAGTTCGGCATGGCTTTGCGCAACTCGGCCAGCCGCTCCCACGGGCATTCGTTCAAAAAGCGCATGGCCACATCGAAGGTGGCGCCGCCCCAGCATTCCATCGAGAACATACCCGGCAATTGGGACGCGTAGGTAGGCGCGATACGGGTGATGTCATAGGTTCTAATGCGCGTTGCCAGCAGCGACTGATGTGCATCGCGCATGGTGGTATCGGTAATCAACGTCCGTTCCTGATCCAGCATCCAGGCAGCAAAACCTTCCGGACCCAATTCGTCCAAAAGTTGCTTGGTGCCGGGGGCAGGCGCATCGGTCGCGGCGGGCGGCGGCACAGGCGTGGACACATGCGCCGGTAGTGGGCGGTCCTTGACCTCGGGGTTGCCGTTGACAATGACCTGACCAAGGAAATTCAGAATACGTGTCGCCCGGTCGCGGCGCACCGGGAAGTGGAATAATTCGGGCGTTTGGTCGATAAAATTGGTGGTGTAGTCGGCATCCAAAAATTTGGGATGGTTGATCACGCTTTCCAGGAAGCGCAAATTTGTGGCAACGCCGCGGATACGGAACTCGCGCAAGGCCCGGTCCATGCGCGCCGCCGTTGTCTTCGCATCAGGCGCCCAGGATGTCACTTTGACCAAAAGCGAATCGTAATAGCGGGTGATCAGCGCGCCCGAAAACGCGGTGCCGGCATCAAGGCGGATGCCGAACCCGGCGGCGCTGCGATAGGCCGTCAGGCGGCCGTAATCGGGGGTGAAGTTGTTTTCAGGATCTTCGGTGGTGACCCGGCATTGAATGGCGTGCCCGTAGAGACGGATGTCTTCCTGGGCCGGCACGCCGCTTTCCGCATTGCCGATCATGGCGCCCTCGGCAATGCGTATCTGTGCCTGCACCAGATCGATCCCGGTCACCCAATCGGTAACCGTATGTTCGACCTGAATGCGGGGGTTTACTTCAATGAAATAGATATCACCGGTGTCGGCGCTTTGCAGAAATTCGGCGGTACCCGCGTTCCGGTATCCGGCGGCGCGCGCGATTTTCAAGCCGGCCTCGCACAAAGCCTGGCGCCCGGCATCATCCAGATAGGCGGCGGGCGCTCGCTCGATCACCTTTTGGTGGCGCCGCTGCACGGTGCAGTCGCGCTCGAACAGATGCACCACGTTGCCGTGGCCATCGGCCAGCAATTGAACCTCAACATGGCGGGCATTGGCCACCAGTTTTTCCAGATAGACCTCGCCATTGCCGAAGGCGGCTTCGGCTTCGCGGCTGGCCGCTTCCACATTTTCGATCAGTGCATCGGCGGTTTCGACAACGCGCATGCCGCGCCCGCCGCCGCCCCAGGTGGCCTTAACCATTACCGGATAGCCGATACTGTCGGCCAGGCGCGCAATTTCCAAACCATCGCCGACCGGCAGCGGATCGGTGGCCGGCATGACAGGAACGCCGGCCTCCACGGCCAGGGCGCGCGCCGCGATCTTCGAGCCAAGTTTGCGCATGACATCGCCGGGCGGGCCAATGAAGTTCAATCCGGCAGCCTCGACGGCATCGGCGAAGCCCGGATTCTCGGACAGAAAGCCGTAGCCTGGATGGATAGCGTCGGCGCCGGCGTTTTGTGCAACGCCGATGATTTCGTCCATATCCAGATAGGCTTCGATAGGCCCTTTGCCGGCGCCGATTAGATAGCTTTCATCGGCCTTGAAGCGGTGCAGGGCAAAGCGGTCCTCTTGTGAATAGATGGCGACCGTGCCGATCCCCAATTCATTGGCGGCGCGCATAATGCGAATGGCAATTTCACTTCGATTGGCGACCAGTAGTTTGCGGATTTTTTTCATCGTTACAATTTCGTTGTGCCGGCCATAGCTGGGCGGCGTTGTTTCTTCCGGCGATCAATAATCGTGACTGAAGCACAAGAATTTAAAGTCCTTTATTGCCCCCAAGCGCCTAGTTCGGCAAGTATTTTGCTTAATCGCGCCGGGTGCCGCCTTGATCGGCAACAAGATGTCAATTGCGGATGCTGCCCATCCCAGATCTCTTCGTAATAACAATCATTTGCATGTAATGTGGTGATAATCGGCCAAAAATCCAAGTGTTTGCGCTAACTTAAGAACAAATGGATTTCTAGGCTCGTTTGTTGGACCGCCGGAAGAATTTCCTTAAACTTCGTTTCATCGCCAATCAGCAGCCGAATAGGAGAATTGCAAAATGGATGTACCTCATGGAGCCGACTATCACAGCTTGAAGGACCGTGTCGTTGTCATCACCGGTGCCGGGCAGGGCATTGGCCGCGCCTACGCTCATCATTTTGCCGACCAGGGCGCCATTCCGGTGATTGCCGAAATCAAGGCTGAAGAGGGCGCCAACGTCGCCGCCGAGGTCCAGGCGGCGGGCGGCGAGGCCTTGTTCATCGAAACCGATGTGGGTGACATGGGCTCGGTCACAGCCATGGCCGACGCCGTGCTGGCCCGTTACGGGCGCATCGATGCACTGATCAACAACGCCGCCATGTTCACCAATCTGTCGCACGCGCCGTTCTGGGAACTCGACATTGAGGAATGGCAGCGCACCATGCAGGTGAATGTGACCGGCGCATATTTTTGCGCCCGCGCGGTCGCGCCGGTGATGAAGGAAGCCGGCTGGGGGCGCATCATCAATGTGTCTTCGGGGGTAACCACCATCGGTTATCCGAATTTTCTGCATTACGTTACCTCGAAATCGGCGGTGATCGGCATGACCCGGTCCCTGGCCCGGGAATTGGGGCCATGGAATATCACGGTCAACACCTTCTGGCCGTCTTTGACCAAGACCGAGATAACCGCCAATTCGCCCAACCAGGAGCGCTTCGAAAAGCAGATTGAAATGCAGTGCTTGAAAAGGAGCGTCGAGCTGAGCGATCTGGCGCGGGTGGTATTGTTTCTGTGCTCTGATGAATCCGGATGGGTCAACGGCCACAATATCGCCGCCGATGGCGGTTATAAGTTTCTTTAAACATCCCGGTAACGCTTTCTTAAAGATACGGCGCGCATAATCCGCCTCAATCGGGACCACAAAAATTCGGTCCCAATAAACGGCCCGAATGGTGGATGGTGCGATGGAACTGACCGATTTGCCCGTGTATGGGCTTCTTCGGCGGCGGATGGATTGGCTAAATCAGCGTCAAACGGTGCTGAGCCAGAACATCGCCAATGCCGATACTCCCAAATATAAATCTCACGACCTTAAAAAATTCGATTTTAAGGACGTGATCCGCGAGCACAAAAATTCCTCCAAGCGGTTCGCCATGTCGGCGACCAATGCCTCCCATATCTCGGCCGGCGCCGCGTCGGGCCGCACACAAGGGCCATTCAAAGAAGACGGCAGAAGCCGCCCCTACGAGACGGCTCCCGACGGCAACCAGATCGTGCTCGAAGAGCAGATGGTCAAGATGAATGAAACCCAGATTAATCACAATATGATGACCGAGCTTTATCGCAAGCAGCTGCGTATGTTCAAGACCATCATGCGCGGCGCCCGGTAGGCGCTGAATGCGGCCCAGAACACATAAATACGGGCCGAAATTGGCCCAAAAAATGGTCAAGAAAGGAATAGCGCATGGCCGATGAACTCATAAGCTCGCTCCGCATATCCTCCGCCGGCATGCGCGCCCAGGGTACCCGCCTTCGGGTAATTTCCGAAAACATCGCCAACGCCAATTCGCTGCCGACCGAACCCGGCAGCGATCCGTATCAGCGCAAAATGGTGACGTTCAAAAACAGGCTCGACAGGGAATTGGGTATCGAAACGGTGCGCGTAAAGAAGGTGATGCCCGATCGGTCGGAATTCGCCCGGCGCTTTGATCCCAGCCATCCGGCCGCCGATGCTGATGGTTACGTCTCGGCGCCCAACGTCAATGTGTTGATCGAGATGATGGATATGCGCGAAGCGCAGCGCTCCTACGAAGCCAATCTTACGGCGATGCGCTCGTCGCGCTCGATGATGCAAAGCACCATTCGGCTGCTGCGCTAGGCCGACCAGATTCTAGGTGGAAAATCAATAAGGCAACAAGGAGAACAGCATGGCAATCGAAGCAACAGGCGCGGTCAATGCCTACCGGGCGGCCATCGAACGATTACAGCAAACCGCCGGCAACAGCGAGACCGGCCAGGCCAAGCCTTCCGATTTTTCCACCATGGTCCAGAATTTCGCCGAAGGCGCGGTCGAAGTGGGCAAGCAGTCCGAGCAGGCGACCGCCGCCGCCGCCGCCGGCAAGGCCGACATCAACTCGGTCGTGGTCGCCGTCGCTGAAGCCGAGTTGACGTTGAATTCGGTTGTCGCCATCCGCGACAAAGTGCTGCAGGCCTATCAGCAAATCCTGAGAATGCCCATATAATGCACCAATTTTTTGTAAAGACAGGGCAGGGAGCCGGATCATGAACCGCGTCGATGTCCTCAACATTTCCCACGAAACCTTTTTCGTCATCCTACAGGCGGCGGGGCCGATCATGGCGTCGGGTCTGGCGGTCGGGTTGGCCATCGCGATCATTCAGACTTTAACCTCGATCCAGGAAATGACCCTCACGTTTGTACCCAAAATCATCATCATTTTTGCCGCCGTGATTTTCTTTATGCCCTTCATGATGACGTCGATCATCGAATTTACCCAAGGGCTCTACGACCGTATTGTCCATCTTGGTTAGTGACATAGGCCACTAATCCATGATCCAGGAAATACTAACCCTAAATATATTCGCATTCATTATGGTGTTTGCGCGCGTCGGAACGGCTCTCTTTATTATTCCGGGGTTTGGCGGCACCAAGGTGAATATGCGCGCCCGCCTTTCGATTGCCCTGGCCATTGCCTTTTTGGTGACGCCGGCGCTGGCCAGCCAATTGCCGCCCATGCCCGGCGCGCCGTTGAATTTGATGTTATTGATGATGGGTGAAGTGGTGGCCGGCGCCATTATCGGTACGGTGCCGCTGATCCTGATCGCCTCGGTGCATACCGCCGGCACGATCATCTCGTTTGTATCGGCGATGGCCAATGCGCTGGCGTTCGATCCGATCTCGCAGCAGCAGAGCGCCATCGTTGCCGGGTTTTTATCGTCGATAGCGACCCTGCTTCTTTTTGTCCTCGAATTGCATCATTTGTTCATCCGCGCGATTCTCGACAGCTACACTCTGTTCCAGCCGGGCGTGGCCATAGACTTCGGCGATACGTTGCATCTCCTGGCCCGCCATGTGGCCGATTCGTTTAAAATCGGCCTGCAGATCGCCACGCCGTTTGTGGTCATGTCGATCACCTACAATCTGGCGCTTGGCATCTTGACCCGTCTTGCACCCCAGGTGCCGTCTTTTTTCGTCATCATGCCGGTGCAGATTGGCCTCGGCATAGTGCTTTTGATGATTACCGTGCCGGGTATCATGTTCGTGGCCCTGAGCAATGTCGAGCGTGGCATCACTCATTTCATTGTGCCCTAGGGAGCTGGATCCGACATGGCTGATGATGATGGCGGCGAAAAATCAGAACAACCAACCGACAAACGGATGGGCGATGCCCGCAACAAGGGCAATATTGCGCGGTCCCAGGAAATCAACAGTTGGGCGATGCTGTTCGGGCTGACCCTGGCTATACTTTATATCCTGCCTTGGACCATGGATAAGGTCACCGGTCTCAATATGAAATTTATCCAGTTGCCGCACACGGTGCCCATGGATATCGACCATATTCGCCTTCTGTTCAAGGAAACGCTCATGGAGTTGGGGCTTTTCCTGACCCCCGTATTCGGCTTGTTCGTGTTAATCGGCCTGGCCGCTTCGATTTCCCAGACGGGTTTTACTTTTTCCTTCGAAAAACTGCAGATTAACCCCGGTGCCTTCAGCCCGCGCCAAGGCATCAAAAAAATCGCTGGCACCAGAGCGTTGCTGGAGTTCGCCAAAAGTATCGTGAAATTCATCGTCGTTGCCTTCGTGGTAATGACCGCAGTCGCGCCCATGGTCAGCGATCTGGCGGTGATGCCGGGCTTCGATGTGATGGTCATGCTCGACCGCCTGCGTGATATCGCGCTCGTCATTATTCCGCTGACCTTGGCCATCATGACCGTCGTTGCCATTCTCGACATGATCTATCAGAAGTGGAGCACCAAGGGCGGGCTAAAGATGACCAAGAACGACGTCAAGGACGAAGCCAAAAACACCGACGGCGATCCCAAGGTCAAGGCGCGCATTGCCCAAATCCGCATGGAACGCGCGCAACAGCGCATCATCGCGGCGACCATCAAGGCCGACGTAGTGATCACCAACCCGACCCACTACGCGGTGGCGTTGAAATACGATATGGACACCATGGCGGCGCCGCGCCTGGTTGGTAAGGGCATCGACAGTCTCGCCCAGCGCATGCGCGAAGTCGCCGATGAGCACGATGTGCCGATCGTCGAAAATCCGCCTCTGGCGCGCGCCATCTACGCCGCCGTGGAAATCGACCACGATATCGCGCCCGAGCAATATCAGGCGGTGGCCGAGGTCATCAGTTATGTTTACCGCCTCAAGGGTCGGTTGCCCCATGACGGTCAGCCGTTGCGTCCGCCGGCGCCTTTCCACGAGTTGGACCCGGGTGAGGATGCTCTGGCTGCCGCCTCCGGCTCCTGGGAGCAGGCCCCTGCCGAATAGGCCGCTCAAGAATTTATGCCAAATAGGTGCCGGCCGAGCCATGCCGCCCGCGAATAGCGAAATTGGTTGAAGATCGAAGCCGAATGGCGCAAACACATGGTGTTGTGAATGATCGGATTACCCCGCAATCGGAAGGCGTATCCCCGTCCGCGCCTCGCGATCTGAACCTTCTGGCGTCGCCCTGGCCGGCGTTGGTATTGGGTGTTATTGCAACCACGGCGGCGGCACTGCTGATTAACGTAGGCGCCCTCGAAAACAACCCCGGCTGGGTATCGTCGCTCTCGGGGCTTGGCATTCTGGCCATGTGCCGGGGCGCCTGGTCGCTGGGGCGGGGCTCTTCTCAAGCCGCCAGCCGAAGCCGGCTGAGCGTCGAATTGGCGGCCCGCTCAGAAGCCCATTTTCTTACCGATAACGGCGGCGCCGTCCTGTTCGACAACGCCCCCTTGCGCCACATGTTCGAAGGGCTCAAGCGCGATGCGGTACTGATGCTGTCCAGCCTGGCAGTGTTTGATGATATCCTTGATCCCGGATCGAAAGACGCTTTCCAGCGCTTGAAAAGCCGCGCCGCCGTCGGTGCCGCCGATGTCGGCGAGATATTGGTCCATTCGGATATCTCAGGGCTTTGTTGCTGGAAAGTCGCTTTGCGCCCCGTTGATGCCGAAACCGGGCTCACCCTTTGGACGCTGGAAGATATCAGCACCCAATATGCCCATGAAAAGGTGCGCGCCGGGCGCGATGCCTATATTGCTGATCTATTGGATTTCCTGCCGTGCGGCTTTTTCTCCGCCGATGATGACGGCAATTTGCGCTATTACAACGAAACATTGCGCGGCTGGTTGGACCTGGAGCCGGTAAGTTCCGGCGCGGCCAAAGGAGCCTCCGTTGCCTTCGCCGAGTTCGTTGAACCTGGGCCCGAGGGGGACCAGGTGGAAACCGATGCAAGCGGCATGCATGGGCGCATCATGTTGTGCCCCCGGGAAGGTGAAAGCTTTGCCGCCTATCTGATCCAATCGGAAGAAACCGGTGCCGACGGCCAGAGTTATTCCCGCTCGCTGGTGCTGCGTGAGCCGTTCATGCCGGTCCTGGATGACGGCACCGGCTGGCCCATATTGCGGCGCATCCCGTGGCTGTTCGCCGACGCCCCGGTGGGCATTGTGTTCCTCGATCTGCAGGGCGACGTGGCCGATTGCAATCGCGCCTTTTTGAAGCTTTTGGGGCTGCACCGGGATGGTGTGGTCGGGCGCCCGCTCTATGACCGCATATCGAAAGAAGACCGCGACGATGCCTCGGCACAGCTATCCAAGGTGGTCATGGGCACCCTGCCGGCGACGCTAATGGAGGCGCGCATGCCGGCCGGCGGCGAGCGCGAGCTGACCGTCTCGCTGCATGTCAGCCCAATCCACGATGCCGAGGGCGAGGTGACCGGCATGGCCTTGTTCGTGATCGACACGACCGAGCAAAAGAATTTGGAGATTCAGTTCAATCAGGCTCAGAAGATGCAGGCGGTTGGCCAACTGGCCGGCGGCGTCGCCCACGATTTCAACAATCTTCTGACCGCCATGATGGGCTTTTGCGATTTGCTTTTGGCCCGCCACGGCGAGGATGATCCGTCCTTCGCCGACATCATGCAGATCAAGCAGAACGCCAACAGGGCAGCCAATTTGGTGCGCCAGTTGCTGGCCTTTTCAAGGCGCCAGACCTTGCAGCCGAAAATATTTTCCATCAACGACGCGCTCGATGATCTGTCGCATCTTTTACACCGGCTGATCGGCGAGAATATCGAATTGACTATCGAGCATGGCGAAGCGGTCGACCTGATTCGCACTGATCCCGGCCAGTTCGACCAGGTCATTATTAATCTGGCGGTCAATGCGCGCGATGCCATGCCGGGCGGCGGCGGCATCAACGTCACCACCGAACGGGTAACCGTGGATACCGCCGTGCAGCGCGGCCACGAGGTCATGCCCGCCGGCGCCTATATACTGATCAAGGTCGCTGACTCGGGCTCCGGCATCGCCAAGGAGGATCTGGGCCGCATCTTCGAGCCGTTTTTTTCCACCAAGGATGTGGGCGAGGGGACCGGCCTTGGCCTGTCCACGGTCTATGGCATCATTCGCCAGTCGGACGGTTATGTGTTCGTAGATTCGGCGCTTGGCGAAGGCACCACCTTTTCGATCTATCTGCCGGCATTTTCCGCCGAGGAAGCCACCGCCTTCGGCGCCGAAGTTGCTTCCATCGGTCTGGTGATCCCCGACGACCACTCCGATTTGACCGGCGAGGCGACGGTGCTTTTGGTTGAGGATGAAGACGCGGTCCGCGTGTTTGGCAGCCGCGCCTTGCGCAACAAAGGCTACCGGGTTTTGGAAGCCGGCGATGGCGAAGAAGCGCTCGACGTGATCAACGGGTTCGATCAGACCATCGATTTGATCATCACCGATGTGATGATGCCGGGTATGGATGGCCATACATTGGTGAGCCTGGTCCGCGAAGAAATTCCAGGCATCAAGATTATCCTCATGTCGGGCTATGCCGAAGACGCCATTCCCGGCGGTATCAGTGCCGATTCCGCGCTGAATTTCCTGCCCAAGCCCTTCAGCCTCGCCGATCTGGCTGGCAAGGTGAAGGAAGTTATCGCCAGCTAGGGACTTGACAACTGGCGCGAACAAGCCCATTTGAATTCTGTTAACTTAGTTGATTGTCTTGCGATTGCGCGAAGCGCTGCTACTTGGCGGCACCATATCCCGGGAACAATAATCAATAATCTTCCCCCTTCGGCCGCGCCCGAGGGAGGGAAAACGCCGGGGTTCGTCCGTTTGATTGTCATACGGTGCGCGCCGCCGGGCGTATAGGAAAATTACTTGAATCAGTTAAAATTCTCGGATCTCGGCTTGGCCGATCCGATCCAACTTGCATTGAAAACCAGAAACCACGACACCCCGACACCCATCCAACAAGAAGCTATCCCCGAGTTGCTCAAAGGCTCGGACGTGCTTGGCATCGCCCAGACGGGCACCGGTAAAACCGGCGCCTTCGCTTTGCCCATCCTGCACAAGCTTTCCAAAAATCAGCCCAAGGATAAGCGCCGCGAGCCGCGCGCTCTGATTCTGGCGCCGACCCGCGAGCTGGCCATTCAGATCGGCGAAGAGATCGCCGCCTATGGCCAGAATCTCCAATTGCGCCATACCGTGATCTTTGGCGGCGTGAAACAAAATCCTCAGGTGAACGCGCTTCGCCGGGGCATCGACATCATCGTCGCCACGCCCGGCCGGCTTTTGGATTTGATGAGCCAGGGCTTTATCGATCTGAACGGATGCGCGTTTCTGGTCCTCGACGAAGCCGACCGCATGCTCGATATGGGTTTTGTCCACGATGTTCGCAAAATCGTTTCGGCCTTGCCCAATAAGCGCCAATCGCTGTTGTTTTCGGCTACCATGCCGAAAGAGATCGCGCGCCTGTCCGGCGACATGCTGAACAATCCGGTGCGCATTGAAGTGACTCCCCAAGCAACGCCCATCGAAAGCATCACACAAAACATCTACCATGTGGGCGCTGCCGATAAGACTAAACTTTTGTCATCGATCATGGATGATCCGTCCTTGTCCAAGGTCATTGTCTTCACCCGCACCAAGCACCGGGCTAACCGGGTTGCTGACAAGCTCGGCAAAAGCGGTGTCGATGCCGAGGCGATCCACGGCAACAAATCCCAAGGCGCCCGTCAGCGGGCGCTGTCGCGGTTCCGCGCCGGCGAGGCCCGCGTCCTGGTAGCCACCGATATCGCCGCCCGGGGTATCGATGTGGACGGCGTGACCCATGTCATCAATTTCGAACTGCCGAACGAGCCGGAAAGTTACGTGCACCGGATTGGCCGTACCGCAAGGGCCGGTGCCGGCGGCGCAGCGGTTTCGTTCTGCGATCCGGGCGAGCGCGCCTATTTGCGCGACATCGAACGGCTGATCCAGAAATCGCTGACGGTCATTGGTGATGGCCCCGAAGCAATCGGGCCGGAAACGGCGCCCGAAAAGCAAGGCGGCAATGGCCGGCGCAATGGCCAGCGCAATGGCCAGCGCAAGCCGTCTGGCGGAGCCGGTTTCAAGCGCGGTAAGCGCCGTGGCGGCCGCGGGCGCAAGCAGTCTGCTGGAGGCCACGCGGCGCACGCCTAAATTCTCTTTTCCCCAACGCGGGGAGCGGGTTAGGGTAGAGGGCGGACGCAAACCGCCCAGCCCGCCCAAAGGAGTTGCGATGCCCGTTATCGAACCAGGCGATCCAGCCTTGAAGGCCTTGAAGGGTCTGCATCTCTGGCACGGCGATCTTTCGAGCTGCTCGCAACGGGTGCGCATCACCTTGGACGAGAAGGGCCTTGAATGGCAAAGCCACCCGATCAGCATCCCCGACAATGAACATGCGACGCCGGAATACCAGGCCATCAATCCTGATGGGCTGGTGCCGGCCTTTGTTCATGACGGCGTGGTGATGATCGAAAGCAAAGACATCATTCAATATTTGGATTCGGCGTTTCCGAAACCGCCGCTAACACCGGACGGCGCGGAAGGCCGAGCGCGTTTACAAAAATGGATCGATAGAGCCGATACCGGACAATCGGACTTAAAACTCTTGTCCCATGAATTTCTGTTCCGCCCGCGCAAGACGATGACGCCCGAAGATGTGGATGATTTCGCCGCCGCTCACCAGAACAAAGAATTGGTTTCATTCATCCGCGAATGGCAGTCCGCCGACATGTTGAGTGCGGATAAGATCGTGGCCGCCGTCGACCGCACCCACGCCTATTTCCAGGAACTGGACGGCGCCCTCAGGCAGGGCGGCCCGTGGATAATGGGTGCCCAGTTCACCCTCGCGGAAGCCGCCTGGATGCCCAACGTGCACCGCATGTGGCTGATGGATTGGCCGCTTGAGCGATACCCGAACCTGGCCGCCTGGTTCGAACGAGCGCAGGCGCGGCCGAGCTTCATCAGCGGCCTCGCCGATTGGGAGCCGGCCGGCGTCGCCAAACGGTTCCAAGACTATGTGGCCGAACGCGGCGCCGATGCCGGCATTCATGTCCGCAACTTCGGCGCTCTGGCCGCTTGAGCCGGAAGACTTATCCTCATCCCCTTAGACCTCTAGCAGGACAGACCATGACAAATCCAATTTCAAACGTTGATCCCGACGGCCTTCTGGAATTTTCGGTGGTGTTCACCGACCGCTCACTGAACCATATGTCACAATCCTTCCAAGGGGTGATGCGCGATATTTCCGAGACCCTGAAAAAGGTCTACCACGCCGGCTCCGTGGCCATCGTCCCCGGCGGCGGCACCTATGCCATGGAAGCCGTCGCCCGCCAGTTCGCGACCGGCAAAAATTGTCTGGTCATCCGCAATGGCTGGTTCTCCTACCGCTGGACCCAAATATTCGAGGCCGGAAATATCCCGTCCAAGGAAACCGTGCTCAAGGCGCGCCTGGTCGAAAAGGGCAATCAGGCCGCCTTCGCCCCGGCGCCGATCGAAGAGGTGGTGGCTGCGATCCAATCGGAAAAACCCGATGTGGTCTTCGCGCCGCATGTAGAAACCGCGTCCGGGATCATTTTGCCGGATGACTATCTTCGCGCCGTTGCCGATGCGGTGCATGAAGTGGGTGGTCTGTTCGTTCTGGATTGCGTTGCGTCCGGTACTATCTGGGTTGATATGGAAGCGACCGGTGTCGATGTGCTGATCAGCGCGCCGCAGAAGGGGTGGAGCGCAAGCCCCTGCGGCGGTCTGGTGATGATGAGCGCTGATGCCAGGACGCGTATCGATGATACCACCAGTTCCAGTTTTGCCTGCGATCTCAAAAAATGGCTGCAGATCATGGAAGCCTATGAGGCGGGCGGCCATGCCTATCACGCCACCATGCCCACCGACGCACTTGTGAAATTTCATGGCGCCATGAAGGAAACCGAAGCCTATGGTTTCGATAAGGTACGGGATGAGGCGTGGGAGCTTGGCGAAAAGGTGCGTGCGCTCATGGTCTCCAAGGGGTTCAGAAGCGTTGCCGCCGAGGGCTTCCAGGCGCCCGGCGTAGTTGTCAGCTATACTGGTGACGGTGATATCCACAATGGCAAAAAATTCGCCGCCGAAGGCTTGCAGGTCGCCGCCGGCGTGCCGTTACAATGTGACGAGCCGGACGATTACCAAACCTTCCGCCTTGGCCTGTTCGGCCTCGACAAGCTCCATAATGTGGACCGCACGGTGAAAAGCCTAGCCGACGCCCTCGATAAAATTTTATAATCGGCGCCGGGATCAAGTGGCGCTCAAGCCTTGGTCCTCATTCTGTAATTCGGCGATGCGTTTGTGGACGGCAACGACGATCTTGTCGGCTGCTCCTGGGATATCGGCGGGGTCGCCGAACTGGATTTTATTGCGCTGCTGCGCTTCAACCATGGAAATGTCTTCCGTTCCTATGACCGTCGATTGTTCGCGGCGGACATCTTCGTCGGTCGGATATCCGCTATGCACCGAAAAATCGCGGGTCCAAATCAAGAAATAATGGCAAGAAGTTTCGTTCTCCGGCGTCATGAGGTGATCGTGATGAATAGTCACCTTGTTTTCGTCATTCTCCATGATCAATTCGATGTTGATATTGTTAGGCGGTGTCCAGCACGTTTTGTGGGTCCGAGTAACCGGTTTGTCGGTCCCAGCCCAGGCCGCTGCCATCGGCGAGAGCACTACATCGCGTAATGTCCTGAGCCCGTAAACCGCGCCGTCTTCAGACCAGGCGTCCAGCTCGGCCTTAACGTGCTCGGTCTCGGCCTTGCGCCCGGCGTGGGAGCCGAATGTGCTGGCGTGCAGGAAATCAGAATGGGACACGTCGAGTAGATTGTCGGCCATAAGTTGGTAGTTGGCGCCAACATGAAAGCGGATAAAAACCGACGATTGATTCGCGTCTTCGGTCCAAGGCATGTCGGGGATCAAAGTCTCATCAACTTTGTCCGCATCGCCGATCCATAACCAAACCAGGCCCCATTTTTGGACGGCTGGGTAGGCGTCAACGCGCACCGATGGGGCGACGCTGTCCTGATGCGGCACGTGCACGCATTGCCCGGCCCCGTTCATCACCCAGCCGTGGTAGATGCACATGATGTCATCGCCAACGACCGTGCCCATGGACAACGGGGCTTGGCGGTGCGGGCATCGGTTCTCCAAGGCAACCAGCTTGCCGGAGCTGGCGGCCCGGTACAAAACCAATGGCCGCCCGCAAATAACATGCTCGGTTGGCTGCGTGGATATTTCCGCGGCGGTTGCCGCCGCGTACCACCTGTTTGCATGGATCATGGATCCCACCCTCAAAATCTAATTTCTTATGATGTTTTATTGTAGTTTCATGCCCGCCGGCGCGCCATGTTTTTTAGATTTTCCGACGATTGTTTTCACAGGCGGCAATTTCGTTTTAAACTATGTCCTCTAATCGGGAGGAATATAATGAATAATTCTGGATCCGGAAAAGACATGCTGTTTGTCGGCAGCGTACCCTTGGATACATCCGAAGATGTATTCCGCCTGATCGGCGAAAGTGGACTTAGCGCGTCGGCACTTTGCCTGCCCGACGGCGAGGTTGGTGACCGACAATATTGGATTGTCGGGTTGGGCTACCGGGTGTTTCACGGCCACCCCGATATCGAGACCGTCAACCGGCCAGCACCCATAAATGGTGTTGAAAACTGGCGCTCCACCAGCTCCGCCGACAATTGGGTTTTCCGGGTCAAGGACGGGGTTAAGGAAATACATTTCGGCGATCCTGGCTGGCGCCTCGGCTATGCGCGGGATGCGCTCAATTCGTACTTCGTGTTTAAAACTTTGCGCGAAAAGGGCACCATATCCGAAGATGTCCGCTTTCAGGTTTGTTTGCCTCTAACCTATAGCGGCATCGGCGCCCTGTTCCGAACCATTAAGGACTGGCCGGTCATGGCCGCCGCGTACGAAGAAGCCATGGCCGCCGAATTGGCCGTGATCGTAGACAAAATTCCGCCCGAAGACCTGGCCATCCAATGGGATTTCTGCGTTGAGCTGGGCATGATCGAAGGCGGCGGTGCCAAATCCGGGCATGGTAGCTGGAACGACCTCGAAACCCAGCCGTCCGAGCTGATCGGCGCATCCATCGCCCATCTGTCGCCTCTAATTCCGGATGAGGTGATGCTTGGATTTCATTTATGCTACGGCACTCTTGGCGGCTGGCCCATGCGGCCGGGCAATGATCTGGCTATGGGCGTGGATGCGGTTCATCTTATATTGGACCGGGCCGGGCGGCAGGTGGATTTCGTTCATATCCCGATCCTAGACAATGTTCCAGCCGAATACTTTGCGCCCCTTGGCAATCTCAATTCGGGCGGCACGAAAATCTATTTTGGCGTCATCCACAATATGAATGATCTGGACGATTTCCGGCACAAGATTACCGAATGCACGCGCTATGTGGACGATTTCGGCGTTGCCGCACCCTGCGGCTTCGGTCGCTATTCGGCCGAGGAAATGATACCTGTGATCGAAGATCACCGGACGGCATTGACGGTCTTGAACGAAATGCGCGCCAACTGACAATGTAAGGGGGGAGTAACCATGCTGTCGAAAGAAGACAACGATCTTTTGTGCCGGGTCGGGCCCGGTACGCCGATGGGCAAACTGATGCGCGAATATTGGATACCGTGCCTGCCGTCGTCGGAATTTTCAGAGCCGGACGGGCCGGTCAAGCGCATGCGGCTCTTGGGCGAGAACTTCGTCATGTGGCGCGGCACCGACGGCCAGGTGGGCGCCATGTCGGAGGCTTGTCCGCACCGGGGTGCCTCCATGTATTTCGCCCGCAACGAGGAATGCGGGTTGCGCTGTGTCTATCACGGCTGGAAGTTCGACGTGCACGGCAACTGCATCGACATGCCGTCGGAGCCGTCGGACAGCACCTTCAAGGACAAGATCAAGGCGCGCGCCTATCCGTGCCGGGACATCAACCACATGATCTGGATCTATATGGGCCCGCGCGACACGCCGCCGCCGCTGCCCACCTTCGAGGTGCTGACCTGCCCGCCGGAGCGTGTGACCGAAGCCAACATCATGATGGAAGAAGCGAACTGGCTGCAGAATATGGAAGGCGATATGGACACCGTGCATCTGGATTGGGTGCACGGCAAGTTGTCCAAAGACGCGCCGTACGCCGGTGTCGGCATCTCGGGCTTTTGGAACGAAGATGCGGAGCCGCCGCGCCTTGATGTGCAGGCCGCGCCCTACGGCGCTTATTATACCGCCAAGCGCACCATCAACGACGGCGCCGACGAATGGCACCGGATCAATCAATTCCTGTTTCCGTTCCACACCATGATCTCCAGCGGCCATCACGCGGTATTGCGCTCGTTCATCCCCGTCGACGATGAACATGCGATGCTGATGAGCCAATCGGCGGCGCCCGGCGACGGGCCGATGCCGGCCAGCATCGCCGACCGTATGGATGCGTCGGACCCGTACAAAGACTGGGGCGGCTATGCGGAGCGCACCAACGATCCGCGCTCCTATTTCTATACCAAGGCCAACCGCCACAACGACTATATGATGGACCCCGAAATTGCCGAGAAATCTCTCAACATCGGTATTCCGTTCATCGCCAATCTGCAGGACCGGGCGATGACCGAATTGATGTGCGGGCCGGACGGTGAGCCGCTGTACGATCGTACGCAAGAGCATCTCGGCACCTCCGACGCCATGATCATCATGATGCGCAGTCAACTTTTGCAGGCGGTCAAACATATGGAAAAGACCGGCGAGGCGCCGCCCAACGTGGACGATGTGTCCCTCGACCGGGTGCGCTGCGCGACCGTGGTGCTGCCCGCCGGCTCCGACTGGGTGAAGGATTCGGAGATGGCGCGCAACGCCGACAGCGGCGACGGCATTTCGTTCGATCATCACTTGGTGCCTGAGATCGACTGAGGCCAAATTAAAGCTTCAATGTCACCGGCGCGGTTTCCGGCGGCACCGCGCCGACTGTGTTGGCCATCATGCAGACCTTGCAGAAATGGCCGACTGCGCCGACCGTATCGACCAGCCGTGTGTGGCCTAATTTCTCGGCGGCCACGGCAAACCCATCATCACCGAGCGTGCCACTGGCCAGCAATTCTTGGGCGACGTCATAGACTGCCGCGTCCTCGGCGGATGCAAATTCGGGCCGAATTCCGTCATTGATCGCATCGACAATAGCCGGGGCAACGCCGGCATCGAAGGCTTGGGGCACCTGCACGGCGAACGGGAAGGCCGCGTTCCAATGGCGAGCCGCCGCGAGGGCCGCGATACGCACTTGTTGTGGGCTGAGCGAGCAATCGCTTAAGTGATCGGAAACCAGATTGCTGGCCTCCCAAAGCCCCGGCGCATAGGCATAGCCGATCGACGGGCCGCCGGATCGGCCCGTGCTGGCCATCACGTCGTCATAGACGCGGCGTTGCTCTGCGTTCATGTCTTCGGGCTGGATTTGTGGAATGCGTGTCATCTCGTTTTACTCCTGCCAATTCAAGGCGCTATGATCGGAGCCAATACAGTCCAACCAGGAGGTGCGATTATGGCCAAACGAACAGCGATCTATGTGAAGGAATTCATGCACGGCAATCCGATCCCGGCGGCCAGCCGCATCGGCCCCTTTGTGCAGACCGGCGTCATCTCTGGCAAGGATCCGGTCAGCGGCGACATGCCCGAAGCCATGGACGATCAGCTCACCAACCTGTTCGGCCATATTCAGCGCATCGTCGAAGCCGCCGGCGGCAGCACAGAAGATATCTTGAAGATCACCTTCTGGATGGGCGATCCGTCGGCGCGCGCCAAGCTGAACGAGCCCTGGGTCGCCATGTTCCCCGACGAAGCCACCCGCCCGACGCGCCATACCTTGCCCGGCAGCGCCACCGCTGCCTCCAAGGTGCAATGCAGCTTCACGGCGGTGATCGAATAGAGGGGTCATTTTCACCCTTTGACTTTCCCGAGCTGGCGCAAAAATTCGATGATGTTATTGCGCACCGCCGCCTCGACCGCGCTTTGCAGCTTGGGCGTCGGGCGGCCGCGAATGTCGGATTCGTATTCGGATCGGGATGCGAGTTCCTCATGTGAATTTTCTACGGTTTCATCGAAAACCCGTTCGCCGGTGGAATTGCGGATTAGCCGATAGCCGGCTTGCATGAAAACTTGTAACTTGATCACCGAAGGCTGGTCCCCTGGAAATGTGAAACCGTATCCTGTGCTGGGCTCACGGATTTCCAGCCGCATTGCCCCCTTGGCCTCCATCAGCCCACGGCTGGCGAGGCTTTTGCGGACGGCACCGGCCAGTCCATCGTAGTCCAAGAGGGTTAGCCGAAGACCGAGGCCGCCGCTGGTTCCGGCTCGCTCGATAAGGCGTACCTCTGCGATGGCGCCGTGCAAATTTGTAGCCGCCGGCAGCGATGCCAACTGGCTGGCGCCGGGCACCATTCGCTCGGACCGAGCCACCGTGTTGCAGGCGGCCAGAAGCGCTAGCATCAGCAGGGCAAAGACTTTCCCGGCAGGCCTGAATTGCATTCCGTATTTATGCATATTTCAATCCTTTCCAAAATGGACCTGGTGCCAACGCCAGGCGTTTTCGATCTGAATGTCGATAGATCTGCGCGCCGGGGTCCAGCCTAGGATTTCGGCGGCGCGGGCGGAATTGCTGATCAGCTCCGCCGGATCGCCGTCTCGGCGCGCACCCATGACAATGGGAACCTTAGCACCTGTGATGCGCACCGCTGCGTCGATGATTTCGCGCACCGAAAACCCGGCGCCGTTGCCGAGGTTGAAGGCGTCCGATGCGCCGCCGCCCTGCAGATATTCCAGCGCCCTTAAATGCGCGTCCGCCAGATCGGTCACATGGATATAGTCGCGGACGCAAGTGCCATCCGGCGTCGGATAATCCTCGCCGAAGATGGTGATGGTGCCCCGTCGGCCCATGGCGGCGTCGAGCACCAGCGGGATCAGATGGGTTTCTGGCTGATGGTCCTCGCCGATGCCGGCTTCCCATTCCGCGCCTGCGGCATTGAAATAGCGCAAGGCCACATAGGCCAACCCATAGGCGTGGGCGAAATCCGCCATCATGGTTTCGGCGATCAGCTTGCTCGAACCGTAAGGGTTGATAGGACCATACGGATGGCTCTCATCAAGGGGCATGCGCTCGGGCGTTCCGTACACGGCGCAGGACGATGAAAACACCAGCTTGGCGCAATCGTGGCGGCGCATGGCATCCAGGAGGCTGAGGGTGCCGGTGACGTTGGTATCGTAATAAATCTCCGGCGCCGTCACCGATTCACCCACATTTATTTTGCTGGCGAAATGCAGCACGGCGTCCGGTGCGTGGCTCTCGAACACCGCGTCCAAAGCCGCCCCGTCACGGATATCGCAGCGCTCCAACGGGCCCCACTTGACCGCCCAGTCATGACCGGTGGACAGATCATCGACCACCACCGGCTGCATACCGGCCTCCGACAAGGCCTTGGCGGTATGGCTGCCGATATAGCCGGCGCCGCCGACCACCAGGATTTTTCCGCTGGAAGAGGCCACTAGGCCGCCGCTGCCTGGCCGAGGACCTTGTTCGCCTGATCCTCCAGAACCGTGCCGTTGAAGAAATCCGGGTTATTGCCAGCGTGGAACAAGACCCCGTTGGTGAACATGAAGTCTTCGAAATTGTCCTCGTTCAGGAGCCCTTCTTCGAGCATGCCATAGGCGTCCGACAACGCCAGCGACGCGTCGGTCACATCCCAATGGCCAATGTCGGAACCCCAGAACGCCTTCAGCGTCGCGCCGAAGGCGTTGAGCTTGGGATCGAAGGCGGTGGCCACCATGCGGTCATCGGATTCGCAGCCGAAATAGAAATTATCGGTGAACAGACCCTTGATGTCCTTTTCTTGGCCGATGCCGCAGGCGGCGAACTCATCGATGGTGTCCCGGTCGTAATTGTTGTGGGAGTTGGACGGCCGGTAGCCGCGGATGCGTTCCGGCGTCAGGTTGTCGTCGCCATATTTGGTGAACAATTCGACCATCAGTTCCTCGTCCAGCTTTTCCGGATCGAGATTTTCCAAAAGCGTGTCGATATTTCGCTTTTCCCAATGCTCGCAGATATCGTTGTAGAGCTGTGCCGCCCAGGAGACGCCGCCCTCCAAAAAGCCAAAATTTAGCCCCGGGAACCGGTGGGTCACACCGCCCATGAAAAGCGAGCGGCAGAAAAACTCGGAGCCCGCCGCGAAGCCGCCCAGATGATTGAACACATAGTTGGACGGCGACGAGCGGAAATGCCCGCCGCCCCGGTCCGACGAATGACAGGCCGGCCCCACTTTCAATTCTACGCATTTCTCCCAGAAGGGATCGTAGTCAAATGGCGCATCGACGGCCAGGGAATGGGTCCAGCGGGCATGCTTGGCCAGTTCCGGCGCCAATTCCGCGATCTTCGGGTTCGTGCCGCGCACATCGCCATTGACCATGATCGTCTTCATGCCCAACTCGCCGACGGCGAATTCCAGCTCATTGATGCCTTCTTCGGGCGTTTGCACCGGGATCAGGGCAGCCGGCGTCATATGGGCGGAAAAATCGGCGAATTTTTCAGAATTCATGATGTTCATGGCGCGGCAGACGGCGGTGCGAACTTCGGCGTCTTGTATGTAGCCCATGCCGAGGCCGCGGGTGGAATAGATGACGGCGAAATCGATGCCGCACTCTTCCTGGCGCTCGGCGCGCAGCTTCGGCAGCATGGCCATCGCCCGGTCCTTGGTGTTGGGGCCTGACGGCACGTTCCACAATGTGCGCCGGACGCCCTCGGGCGCGGGTTTGAACCACATGTCTTCGAAGCGCTTGACCACGTCCGGCCCGGCCACCTGTTTCAAGTAATCGGGAATGGCCAAATCCAACTCCTGCACATGGCCGTCCGTATCCAGGACCGGATGGTTCACTTTCGCCCGGATTTTATCGCCCCGGCGCTCGGTGCCGTTTGCATGGCTCATTTTCGTCACCTCCCCAATTTTTTGATTTATAATTTCCCTTCGGCTTTCAGCCGTTTCACCTGATTTCGGTCCAGAAGCACCGTATCGGGTACCCCTTGTTCGTACAGTTCGACCATCTTGTCGGGATCGAAATTGCCGTCCGGCATGGGTCCGAAATCTTCGGAAAATTGGTAATTCTTCTTGTAAGACTTGGTTATGACCGGCGGGTAGTTGTCGACCATGGTTTCCACATCGTTGCCGTCCGGGTCCTGATAATAGAACGACGTGGAATTGCCGTGATTGACCGTCCAGTGCGGCTTGTAGCCCCATTCCTTCATGCGTTTATAGATGAAGACCACCTCGCCCAGGCTGCGATAGCCGAAGGCCAGATGCGAATAGCCCACCGGATTTTCCGGCTTGGTGCCCCAGCCTTCCTTGTACATGACCACAACCCGGTGATCGTACTCATCGTAGGTGATGAAGGTCATCGGATTGCCCGGATTGACCGCCGTCACCTCGCCATTGAACAGGGCCACATAGAAATCGACCATGGCCTGGTAGTTGACATCGGTGCAGATGTGAATATGGCCGATGAAGGAAGGCGACGGCATCTCGGTGACGCTGCCGGGGGCGTCGGTCGCGATGGGGTTGGGCTGATCGGGAATAAACGCGCGCTCGGGAAAGTCATCCATGGGGGCCTCCGATGGGGAATTTAAGATTATCTTGAACCGTTGTTTTCAAGATTATAACACTCACGCGGGTTGTCTTGCAAAATGGCGCCGCGCGCTCAGCCATGCCCAAGTGTCCTCTGCCCTACATGTTTTCCCTGAGCTCCCGTTTCAGAACCTTACCGTAATTATTCTTCGGTAGTTCGTTCACGAACCGGTACATCTTCGGCCGCTTGAAGCGGGCGATTTGTGCGAGGCAGAGGGCGTCCAGATCCGCTTCGGTCACGCTTTCGTTTTCTGCCGTAACGATAAACGCCACAACGCTCTCGCCCCATTCGGCGTCTGGGGCGCCGATCACCGCGCATTCGCGCACCCGCGCGTCCTGCAACAGCACCTCTTCCACCTCGCGCGGATAGATGTTGGAGCCGCCGGAGATGATCACGTCCTTGGAGCGGTCTTTGAGGGTCAGATAGCCGTCGCCGTCGAACGCCCCCATATCGCCAGTATAGAGCCAGCCATCCCGGAGCGCCGCCGCCGTTGCCGCTTCGTTGTCCCAATAGCCGTTCATGACCACCTCGCCCTTGACCAGAATCTCGCCGGTCTCCCCGGTCGGCACATCCGCGCCGTCTTCGCCGGCCAAGCGCACCGACACGCCGTCCTGGGCAACGCCTACCGAGGCCAGCCGCTGGCGATAATTGCCGTGGCCCAAGTCTGTGTGGGCGGCGCGCGGGAGGGCGGTAATGGTCATGGGCGCTTCCCCTTGCCCGTAAATCTGGATCAGCCTGGGGCCGAGGGTGCGGATCGCATTTAAGCAGTTCTCCACATACATGGGCGCGCCGCCATAGATGATGGATTTGAGTCCGGCCAAATCTGCCTCGTCCGCTGCCGCCGCAAAACGCTGCACCATGGTCGGCGCCATGAACATCGTCGCGCCCAGCCAGTGTTTTAGGAGCCCGAAGATTTCGCTGCTCTCGAAGCCGCCCGATGCCGGCGTCACCTGGCAGGCGCCAGCCGCCACATGGGGCAAAAGGTAAATCCCGGAGCCGTGGCTCATGGGCGCCGCGTGGATAATGCAGTCGCTGGCCTCGATAGTATCGACGCTGACGAAATAGGCGCGGATCATGGCGCGCAAATTTCCGTGGGTCAGCATGGCGCCTTTTGGTCGGCCCGTGGTGCCAGACGTATAGAACAGCCAGGCGAGAGAATCGGAGCCGGCGTTTTCGAGGGGAGCGGGGGCGGCGTCATAGAGTGCTTCGTGAGCCGCCGAGCCGGCGACGATGATATGCTCCAGCGCCGGCATTTGGGCGCTTAAAGGGGCCAGGGCCTCGGCGATTTCGGGGCTGGCGAAACAAATTCTCACGCCGCAATTGTCCAATATCCAGGCGAATTCCGAGGCGTGCAGGCGCGCGTTCATGGGCACCGCTGCGCAGCCTGCATGCCAGGCGCCGAACAGGATCTCCGAATAGGCGGGCGCGTTATTCATGGCCAGCGCAATGCGGTCGCCGGGCCGGGCGCCCAATTCCTGGAAGGCGCCGGCCAGGGAGCCTGAGCGGCCCGCGTGTTCGGCGTAGGTGGCGGCGGTGTTGGTGCCGTGCGACAGGGCCGGCGAATCCGGTGCGGCCTCTGCCGCGCCCTGGAGAAGCCGTGCGAGGTTCATCGGCTACCGGATCGCCTGCAGGATCGACACGTAATTGGCCACCGCCGAGCCGCCCATGTTGAATACGCCGGCCACCTCGGCACCGTCGATCTGCAACGGCCCGGCGTCGCCCCTGGTCTGCATGGCGGCCATCACATGCATGGATGCGCCGGTCGCCCCAATGGGATGGCCCTTGGATTTCAAGCCTCCCGACGGGTTGATCGGCAGCTTGCCGTCTTTTTGCGTCCAGCCCTCGGCAATGGCGCGCGCGCCTTGGCCCTTGTCCGCCAATCCCATGGCTTCATAAATGAGGAGTTCGGCGATGGTGAAGCAGTCATGCACTTCCGCCACATCGAGGCCGCTCACATCAATATTGGCTTGCGCGAAGGCTTGGGACCAGGCGGCTTCGGCGCCTTCGAACTGGGTCACGTCGCGCCGGGACATGGGTAGGAAATCGTTAACTTGGACGGCGGCGCGAAACAATACGGCTTTGTTCATGGACATGGCGGTTTCCACGTCGGCGAGGACAACGGCGGCGGCGCCATCGGTGACCGGCGAGCAATCGGTGCGCTTCAACGGGCCCGATATGAATGGATTTTTTTCGGACTCGTTGCGGCAGAAATCATAGCCCAGGTCTTTCTGGAAATGGGCCAATTCGTTGACCGATCCGTTGGCGTGGTTCTTGGCGGCGATCTGCGCCAACGCATCGGACTGGTCGCCATATTTCTGGAAATAGCTATCGGCGATGCGGGCGAAGATATCGACAAACGAGCCGTTCTCGCCGCCTTCTTCTTTGTAGTAGGAGGCTTTGGTCAGAACCTCGCCGATGGCGGCGCCGGCCAGCTCGGTCATTTTTTCGACGCCGACGCACAAAACGATGCGCGCCTTGCCCGCCGCGATGGCGTTGAGGCCTTGGTATATGGCGGCGGTGCCGGTGGCGCAGGCGTTTTCGATGCGAGTGGCCGGCTTGAAGCGAAGATCGGGATGCGCTTGCAGCACCAACGAGGCGGGGAAATCCTGCGCAACGAAGCCGCCGCCGAAATGGCCGATGAATATTTCGTCCACATCGGCGGGCGCCACGCCGGCGTCTTCCATAGCGTCGATGGCGGCGTCCGTGATCAGCGTTTCCAGCTCGACGCCTTCATGTTTGCCGAATTTCGAATGGGCCCAGCCCACCATGCAACCGCTCATGAGAATTGTTCCTTCCAGGTCAATGTTTGGCGCGCATTATGGAACAAAATTTCGATTTGGTGCGACATAATTTACATATTAATCCGGTATGGTTTTGTATGGATTGGTATGGATTGGTAGGGGTAAAAGGCTTGAACCACAGAGATACAGAGAAGGTTTTTAGCCGCGCGCAGCGCATTCCCGCTTGTTTTCCTGCTCTGTGTTCTCTGTGATCTCCGTGGTAATTCACATTTTTCTACTTCTCACCGTCTCACTGCCTCTGTGGTAAATCTTTCTTCTTATCCTTCTTACGCACCGATCGATTCCAAAAACGCCTCGTGCGGCGGCAGCGGCTCTGGCCCGGTGCTGCGTCCATTGCGCGGGCGCACTGTGGCGCCGCCATGGATGAGCCCGGTAATGCGCGCCTGCAATTCCACGGTTTGCAGGGCGGTATCATGGTCGCCGGCTTCGAGGGCCGCATCGAACACCGGTTCCAGCTTGCTAACGAAGCCAGCCAGCGCATCCCGCCGCTCCGCCGCGATCTCGGCATCCAACTCGGCGACGCGCATGGTGACATCATCGCGATTGAGCAACGCCGCTGCCTGGGTCTTGGCATTGCCAACCGAATAGCCGGCTGATCGTGCGGCTGCGGCGCCATTGGCGTTTTCGGCATAGGCGCGGGCGAATGCTTCGTGTTTGGGGGAAAGCACCCCGTGCCCAGCCCCCATGGGGATGGCATGGTTGGCCATAGGGGCGTCCGTCTTTGCATCGCGGATATTTGGTTGCTCGGCCAAGCGGGCGTCTGGTTCTGCAACGTAGTCTGTGTGATTCATATGGAAATTCCTTAGAGATATTATAAATAATTTATTATTATATCATAAAAAAGGCGAAAAATCAATAATAATTATAAAAATCAATGATAAATCGACGAAAACCCAAGCGTTAGCACGAATCACGCTCCCCCATCGTCATCACCCGACTTGATCCACTGCTGTCCGGTTTAGATTTAGTAGACAAGGTGCATGGCATTGATTCTACTTGCATCCAATCGTTTCGCGACGAATTGGACACGGAAATAGGATCAACACCATGCGGCATCAGAATAGCGTTTT
>Ga0209362_1000167_pt1 | contig 61733 bp, 59 predicted proteins | sample SaaInlV_165m_DNA_FD_184680 | JGI IMG/M metagenome (GOLD analysis project Ga0209362, IMG submission 184680) | Marine microbial communities from expanding oxygen minimum zones in the Saanich Inlet - Saanich Inlet SI037_S3LV_110m_DNA (SPAdes)... | ecosystem: Environmental > Aquatic > Marine >... | reverse complement strand
TTTTATTTTCCAAAAAGTATTTAACAGCAGTAATCTTATAATCTTCGCTTTTATGTGAGGGCATTCAATATATATATTATGAATAAATATATTGAAAAAACGGCGTTTTAAATCTTCAAGGGTGTAAAATTGAATTTACATACCATTTAATATTTAAGATGAATGTTTCATTTAAAAAACCTATAAACACGTTGATAAATAAAGAATTTATATTTGGTTGGTTTGATAACGGTTGTAACATAAAATGTAATAAATGTGAAAAAATCTTAAATAATGAATATGGTATTTTGAAAAGAACAACGTCGGATAAAGTATATTACTTGGATGATGATGAATATAATCCAATAAATCAGATAACTTGTTATTCTTGTGCAATTTCATTTAAATTATTTACTAAATTAAATTGTTTTGCATTTAATTCTATATAATTTCTTATATAAATGACAAGAGATATGAAATTTCTTATAAAGTTATCTCATAGAGAGATACATATAGAAATTGAACATACTAGTACTATAAATGACCTTAAAAATGCGATATATGCAAAAAATTATTATCTTAGTAACAAAAAATTTTTTTTAAAAAAACACTTAGTTTCAGAGAGATTAACAAATAATATTATACTATATGATTTAGTTGTATCTATAAATCCACCAGAAATAAATCAAAGTGGTGAATATATGCTATGGGGCGAATTTTATAAAACAGAACAATGTAATATTATGTAATATTACGTATTGTAATTTATTGATTCATTAATTATATCTATTGCTTTTTTTTTATTATCAAAACCATCGACAACCACTACTTTTTTTTCATTATTTTTATAATTTGAAAAAAAATCTTTCAATATAAGTTTATCAAGTTCTGGAACATTGTCAATATCATTAATCTTTGAATATCTTTTATCTACACTTTCAATTGGGTAAGAAAGTATTTTTGGGTCATTTTTTAAATCGTGAAAACTATTACCATCTCTCATTAATAAGACACCAACTGGTTTGACAGTAATTATAGTTCCAGGATATATCGGTTGGTCATTTAAAATGATAATATCTAGAGCATCACCATCTTCGGCAATTGTATTATCCATATAACCATAATTATATGGATAATTATATGCACTAGATAATATCCTGTCTACCCGTATCCTACTTGATTCTTTACAAAATTCATACTTGACTTTAGAATTTTTAGGTATCTCAATAATTGTATCAAATTGGTCCATTAGTATTAAATAATAGATACATAAAAGTTGTATTTAATTTACTTATAATAATTATTCATTAAAAGCAACCATTTGTGGATGCCCTGCACTTGTATTCGCTCCTGACGATGCTATTTTTCTATGGTCTAAATTTCCTCCAGGACGTGTAGATGTCCAAACACGCGATATATCTAATTTATCTAATCGGTCTGGAAGTTGTGTTGGTAAACATTTGCATAATGTTGTAGGACTACAACAATCACCGGTTTGCTTTACTGCTGATTTAAAATCCGCTTTTTCATATATTTCGTCTTTAATTTCATCTTGAAATTCAAATTTAGATTTACTATCTTGAACATTACATTTGGTTATTTGTGATTTAGAATTAGTAATACTTTCAACTCTGTTTTTTTTTAATCTTAAAAATAATAAACTTACTACCAAAACAATAACAAATAATAATACTTTTCTATCCATATATATAAAACAACTATAAAAATATTTTAAATAATGCATTATTTAAAATATTTGATTTTTATTGTTTGCATATTATATGAAGGATATACTTAACAATGATATAGAAAAATTTAGTATAAATAATAACTTCATAAATGATGAAAATACAAATAATAATATAAATAATAATACAAATAATAATACAAATAATACAAATAATCCAAATGATAAAATAAATGAATTATTACAATTACAAAAAGATATGTGTGAATTAAAAGATATTTGCAATACCTTAAATGATATGACAAATATACAAGATGAAAATTTAAATGTAATTGATACAAATACAGAAAAAACAACAGATGATTTAATTTTAGTTAAAAATAATATGGTATCAGTTACAAAAACTATGTCTGATATAAAAAAAAAAATTTTTGTAGGGAGTGGTATAGTTGCAACAATCGGAACATTTGCAACTGGTACTTGGTTTGCATTCCCTATAATAGGCATATCCGCTGTTACAATTGGAATGACATATGTTAAAATAAAATAATTGTATCTCTTTTCACAGTATTTGTCTGTTTAATTAAATTATCTACTTTAATCCTTGCTATTATCTCTATTTATAAGTCTGTCAATCATTAATGGAAACCACGTTTCAATGAATTCTGTATCAGATTTATTACGCTCAAAATATTGTAAGAATTTAGTATATATAGATACCAAACCGTGATTGCTTACTGATGCTTCTATTATATCAATAGACATAGCATATAATGTTTCCATATCTCCAAGAAGTTCATTTTTTTGTATATTACTCTTAACCACTTTTATTATACCGTTAAGTGAAGATGGTTCAGTTCCATTTTTAATTATATATTTCCTTATACTATCTAAAACTCGATTTAAATCTGATGTATATGTCGAATATTTCCGTGGAACTATTAAACCGATATTTTTTTCATTTACTATTCCTGATACATTTATAGGATTCACTCCTGATAATGAATCAACTTTATACCATTGATTTTGATGTTTTTTTATACCCCATATATGGTTATGATTATATACAAAAAAGAAATCAGTATCATTTATCCAACTTAAAAAATTATCTATATTATATATTTTAACAGTATAATCAATATAATTTATTGGAAAATGGAAACAATATGTATGATTATATTTTTTTACTAGATATGATATTATACCCATATCATTTGCAAACATACAGTCATTCGATTCGGTATGGATTTCTACATTGTATTTATCATAAATATATTTATCATATTCTTTACACAATTCTGGAAAATCATTTTCACTTATTTTTGGTCCTTCAAAATATGCATTTAACGAGTGTTTCCTACAAAGACCACCAGATTGACTTTCCCAATATATATTCATTCTACTAATACTTATTTTTAATATTTAAAACTTGGATATAAAGTTTTAAATAAAATTTATATAATATGCAAACTCGATATCAAAAACTTATTTCACAACAAACACGAGATGATGATAAAAAATTTAATACAATTGTTATGCCTCGTAATCAAATTGAATTAGCATTATCAAAGAAAAATGAATCTAAACAGTCGGTTAGTGATGTTAATGAATCATCAAAAAATAAAGTGAAAGGTTTTGATTTTAATAGAATGAGTAAATTAAAATTAAAAATAGAACCAGATTCGAAAGTAGGTGTTGTATCCAATGTTGATGAAAATGGCATCAAGGAAGATCCGAGAATAATGATGGCAAAAGAAAAACTTAAAAATGCTCTTGCAAAAGCGTGGGGTATCAAATTACAAAAAGATACTAAAAAAGAACCCAAAAAATTTGAAACAAATGATTCTGATTCATCAAATGATTCTGAATCTGAATCTGATGAAGAAGATGAAGAAGATGAAGAAGCATACTTTAAAAAACTACCTAAGAAAAAGCAACTTTTCTTAAAACATATTGAGAAAAAGGTTAATGAAGTGAATAAAAAAAAAATACCGGCAAAATATCAAATTCTGGGTATACCTAATATTGGTATTGAAGTAAAATCGCAACTAATTAATAAACAAGAAATACTTGATAATATCGATGAAACTAGTTCTGAATATTTTAAGTTAAAAGAATGGATGGATAATTTAATGAATGTTCCTTTTAATAAATTTGTTGATTTACCAGTTAAACTTAGTTTAGATACAAAAAATGAAAAGAAATTAATTAAAAATACAAAAAAGATTAATGATTATGTTAGAAATTTTAGTTGCCAACTTGATAGAGCTGTATATGGACACCAGGAAGCTAAGACATCACTTCTTGAAATTATAGGTCAATGGATTTCTAATCCTACGTCACACGGACACGTTCTTGCTCTTCAGGGACCACCTGGAAATGGTAAAACTAGTCTTGCTCGTGAAGGTGTTGCTATAGCACTTAATCGACCTTTTAAAATGTTACCGTTGGGTGGTGCAACTGATGGTTCATATTTGGATGGTTGGGGATTTACTTATGAAGGTTCACAACATGGAAGAATTGTTGGAATTTTAATGGAAACGCAATGCATGAATCCGGTTATATTCTTTGATGAATTAGATAAGGTTAGTGATACTGAAAAGGGACACGAAATTATTGGAATCTTAACACATTTAACAGATTCCTCGCAAAATACTCATTTCCATGATAAATATTACGCTGGTATTGATTTTGATTTATCAAAAGCACTTATAATTTTCTCATTTAATGATGAAGAAAAGATTAATCCCATTTTAAAGGATAGAATGCGAATTATTAGAACTAAAGGTCACGAAACTAAGGATAAAATAATCATTGCAAGAGATTATATGTTACCCAAAATATATGAAAGTATTAATTTTACAAAAGATGATATTATAATAAGTGATGATGTCATTAAACATATTATATCACAATATACTACTGAAAAGGGTGTGCGAAGACTTAAGCAATGTCTTGAATCTATTGTAATGAAAATTAATCTTCTTAGATTACTTGGTGAAAATTCGAAAAAAGATAAAAAAGATAAAAAAGATAAAGAAGGTAAAGAAGGTAAAGAAGGTAAAGAAGGTAAAGAAGGTAAAGAAGGTAAAGAAGGTAAAGAAGGTAAAGAATGTAAAGAAGGTAAAGAAGGTAAAGAAGGTAAAGAAGGTAAAGAAGGTAAAGAAGGTAAAGAAGGTAAAGAAGGTAAAGAAGGTAAAGAAGTTTTAGATATCGATGATAAAAATGATGATAAAAATAATATTTTATCATTTAAAATTAAAGATTTTAAACTCCCTATTACACTTACCAATGATATTGTGAATAGTTTACTTGGTAAGAATGATAATATGAATTCTGCACCAGAACATATGTATATTTAAATGTATCAAATTAACTGTAATAAATTTTATCTTTAAATAAAATATAATGGGTTATAATAAAATTTTTGATATTGTCGATTATTCATTTCACATATTATTATATTTTGGGTTTGTATGTCAAAAATAATTATACTATTGCATTAATATTTAGTATATTATGGGAGATTTTCGAATATTTAATTACAAAATGTTCTATTACAAGAAATTTATTAATTAAATATTGGTTTGTTCCACAAGAAATATGGGATGAAGATATATTTAATAGAAATCGTTTATCTGATTTAATATTTAATATGTTGGGTTACCATTTTGGTAATATAAATAAATAAATAATTTTATTTTATCTTTTTCTTCTTTCTTAAATCAGAATAATGTCCGCATTTCGTTTTTCTACAATTCGTTGCTCTAGGTGGTAATCTAGCATAACATTTTCTACATATTAATTTATCACATCGATATGATTGTGCTAGTTTTAATAAGGTTGGATCATACATAATATTTAATTATTTAATTATTTTATTATTTTATTATTTAATTATTTATATAATCATCATTAAATCATCTATACTTATTACAGAACGACAATAAGGACAAGTGGTGTTTTTATCCAACCATTTAATAATACAATCTTTACAATAAAGGTGAAAACAAGTTGTATAAATATTACTTATATTTGTCAGACAAACTAAACATTCTTCAATTTCTTGTTGTAATTCACTTTTTAGAATAGTTTTAGGAATAATAATATTAACTTTATAACTAACTAAATCATTATCTTTAATTGTAATCGTATATTTATCTGAATTTATAGATACGAACCATTTTGCTATTTCTAAATATCCATTTTCACATGAATTACGAAAAGCATATTCATACCAAGATGAAATATCTATATCTGGTTTAATTTCCAATAACCATTTTGCTATTTCTAAATGTCCATTTTCACATGAATTACGAAAAGCATATTCATTATCAACTGAAATATCTATATCTGGTTTAATTTCCAATAACCATTTTGCTATTTCTAAATGTCCATCTTCACAAACAAGACAAAAAGCATATTCACCATTCACTGAAATATTTATATCTGGTTTCTTTTCCAATAACCATTTTGCTATTTCTAAATGTCCATTTTCACATGAATTACAAAAAGCATATTCATTATCCATTGAAATATCTATATCTGGTTTCTTTTCCAATAACCATTTTGCTGTTTCTAAATATCCATTTTCACAAACAGTACAAAAAGCATATTCATCATCCGCTGAAATATCTATATCTGGTTTCTTTTCCAATAACCATTTTGCTATTTCTAAACGTCCATTTTCACAAACAGTACTAAAAACATACTCATCATCAGCGGAAATATTTATATCTGGTTTAATTTCCAATAACCATTTTGCTACTTCCAAATAACCATTACAACAAGCATTATTAAAAGCATAATCATCATCCACGGAAATATTTATATCTGGTTTCTTTTCCAATAACCATTTTGCTACTTCTAAACGTCCTTTATAACAAGCATCACAAAAAGCATAATCATCATCAGCTGAAATATCTATATCTGGTTTCTTTTCTAATAACCATTTTGCTACTTCTAAACGTCCTTCATAACAAGTCAAACGAAAAGCATATTCATCATCTACTGAAATATCAATTTTATCTATATTTATTTCATAATATTTTTGAATAATACTTAAATTTTCATTGTTTTGTATTAATAAAATAAATTCTTGTGTTTCTTTTTCTGGAATTACATTCATTTTATTAAATATAATAAAAATACGTTTTATATCAATTATATTTTAAATAAAATTTGTTACTTAAAATTTGTTACTTAAAATTTGTTACTTAAAATTATAACACTAATTTATTATTTGGATATATGCATTCAATCTGTTATATAGATACTGATAATATTAGTCATAAAAGAGTTTCTGCTGTATTGGATTACCTTACAGAAGATGAAAATTTAAATATTCTAAGTCGAAAGGCATTTGGTGATTTTTGGAAAATAGAATCATCTTGGAAAGATATTTGTATCGAAAATAATATTATACCTAAATTTTCTCAATTTATTAACGGTAGAAAGAATTCCACAGATATGACACTAATGTTAGATGCACACACTGACCTTCTTAAAAATCAATGTATAGATGTTTTTGTTATCTTTTCGAATGATGCTGATTTTGTTCCAATTTCTATGGAAATACAATATTATGGTAAACAAGTCTGGGTAGTAGGAGATCGGAATAGAATTAGTAATTCTTTATTAAAAGTATGTAATAAATTTATAGACATCAATATAAACAATGATAATTCATTAATTAATGAAAATTCTAATATAAATACCGATATTAATACAAATAACGATACTAATATCGATGAAATAAATAATAAAATTATTAAAAATTTAAATGAATCACTAGGGGAAATATTTAATGCAAAGAAAGTTAATAGTATGCGTTTATCAGTAATTAGAATGCTACCTATTTTTAGAAATGGGAATTTAAATCATAAATTGTATGGAGACATACGATTTATTAGTTTTATTAAAAAATATATTAGAAAACCATATTTTATAAATTATAAATCATCTGGTAGTGATGTTTGGATTACAAAAAGTAAAGACAGTAAAGACAGTAAAGACAGTAAAGACAGTAAAGACAGTAAAGACAGTAAAGACAGTAAAGACAGTAAAGACAGTAAAGACAGTAAAGACACCAAAGACACTAAAGACACCAAAGACACCAAAGACACTAAAGACAGTAAAGACAGCAAAGACAGCAAAGACAGTAAAGAAAGCAAAGACAGTAAAAACCGAAAAGACAGTAAAGAACAAACTAATTAAAACATATATTTTTGCAAAGCAAATACAGTCATACCACCTATACTCATTGTTGAAAATCCTAATAATGCTCTTGGGATTGTTCCAACAAATATTCCACGAAAATCGTTCTTTACTGCATTTTTAAGTATGTTAAATGTATTGTCTTTTTTTCCACCATAACGTTGGCATTCCGTCTTTGCATAATCAAATGGTTGTGTAATCATACTCGCTACAAAACCAAATACCCCAGCAGTTAATCCATTTACTAAAATATTATCAGATAAATTTTTATTTAAACCATAATTTAAAACAGTGGCAAATCCTATATTTCGAAATAAAGTAGGATAAAATCCTGGAAATGATAACTTTTTACATTGTATATTATTTATTGTTTGTCCAAATGTTAATTTTCGTGTATTATCAGTCATCATTCTGGTTTTAATTGCTTCTATTGGATTATCTACTAATGTTTGTGCCGCTCCACCAATTATACCACTTAATATTAAAACATTAGAATGACTTAATGAAGTATTTGTACTAAAATAATAATTACAATTATTTTGTGTACCCCAATAAACAAATCGCATTGGAACAATACCTATAAATCTAGGTAAATATCCACTATATATTCCTCTTATACCATTAGATTTATACAATAATTTTAAATATTGTGAAGGATGTTTTATTGGATTATTTTGTAATCTAGCATTTTGCATTCGTGTTTTAAGTAAATCTATTGGATGTGTAAAAGTAACCTCTGTAATTCCAGCAATTCCACCATATAAAAATCGTTTATGTTCATCATTCATATTATTATATACAAACTTTACTTTTACTTTACTTTACTTTACAATTCTTTTATATATTATTTAAAAATATATTCATAATCTATTAAATAATGGATTATGAAGAAAATATGGAATCTGGAACAGTCAAAAAACTTGCGGAGAAAATATTTACCATTGAACCATTACATAATAACTCTATTCAGTTATTATTAGATGAATGTGATTCCCAATATGTAAGTGAATTGTTATTTTCTCTTCTTAATGAAGGAATACAGATAATGTTTGGAAAAAATATTCGCGAAATGAATATTTGTGAAATAACCGATGAAAATATTAGTATTATAAATGATAGGTTAAAGGCTATTTGTTTTAAAGTTTATGTTGACAAAAGATTATATACCGACCCACCGTACAGATATATAGATGGCAATAGAGTAGAATGGTTTGATTTAGGATGGTCTCATATTCATCCAAATTTAAATAAACCAGAAATACCATCAATTTGTGAATATATATATAACGTTTCCCTTGATGATGGCGAAGTTGCTATATGTTTTGAAAACATTACACTTTCAAATGCTACTGAAACGTATAAATAGATAGATAAATAGATAGATAAATAGATAGATAAATAGATATTTTTATATTTTATATATTAAATGAAGATATGTGTTTTAAAATGTGATAATGCACCTGATAAAACTATAGAAAAATTTGGTGATTATGATAAAATCTATAATACTTTCTTAAATATAGATAATGAAACTAAAACAATTACTTTTGAATGTCATAAAAATAAGTTTCCACAAAAAGAATTGATTAATAAAAATTCCGAAATCGATGGTTTTATAATAACTGGTTCAAAGCATTCTTCATATGATAATTTCGAGTGGATTAAAAGATTAAAAAATTTAATTATAGATATTGATAATTTGAAATTAAAAATGGTTGGTATATGTTTTGGTCATCAAATTATCGCAGACGCATTAGGAGGGAAAGTTATTATTAATCCGAATGGTTGGAATATTGGTGTCCATAAAATTTATATTAACAAAAATTATAAGAAAAAACTTGATAAATTATTTGATTACAATGATGTTTTATATATGCAATATATTCATAAAGATATAGTATCTGATGTAGGAAAAAGTAACTTAGAAATATTTGCATATTCAAATAAAATTAAAAATATGGGTATGATAAAAAAAAATCATATACTAACTTTTCAAGGTCATCCAGAATATTTACCGGATATGGTTAAAAATCTTTATATGCAAAGATTAAATATAATACCACCAAATATAATTAAAAATGTAGAGAAAAATTTAAATAACCCTATCGATCGCAACGTATTGTCTAAAGGAATAATTAAATTTTATAAAAAATAAAATAATATTAAAGTTTTATTTATAGTTTTATTTATAGTTTTATAGTTTAATTAATTATTGCTAAACTAAATATGACGAATATGACTGAAATTAGTGTTCCATTTCTAGATATAAATGGAAATATTGCGGTTAATGATGCTAATAACAATATCAATTTCGATAACAATAAACAATATAAAAAATTTACGTTACTTACATCGCCACTAATAGTCCAATTAAGTGGATATGTATTTTTTATTATATTTGGAGTGATATGTTATTTTATGGGGTTTGCGAGTAAGAATGATTTTTTTCGATGGGGACCTCCTGTTACAATTATTCAATATGAAATTATAACTTATACCCAATTTTATTTTGTTTTACTTATGTTTTTTGTTCATGAAATGATGAATGCATGGATATCAGAAGTTGTATATCCTTGGATAATAAATTATGTTCAAGATCCAAAATGCAAACATACTGGTTATTCTAATAATATATCATTATCAATTGTTAATATGAATGTATTATACGGTACACTTGATATACTTTTTATAGTATCTAGTATAAATTCCCAGATTTCATTTTTGATTTCAATAATAATTGGTAAATTGCTAGTAGTATCGGTAATAAATAGAAAATATATATTATTGAAGAGTCAATGATACATACAGTTGAAAATTTTAAATTTTATTTTTTATAAAATATAAAGTCATACTATATATTTTATATAATCAAATGTGTAGTACAAATAAAAATATTTTATTAGAAAATGAAAATGAAAATTCCAATGCCAATGCCAATGCCAATGCCAATGCCAATGATATTGATTTTAGTGTTGTTGAATCTAATAGTGAACAAAAGAATAAGGAATTTATTCGAAAATCTAAATTGTACACTAAAACTGGAGATAAAGGTTGCACTGGATTATATAGTGGCGAAAGAAGGGGGAAAAATGAACCAATTTTTCATACATTAGGTGCTATTGATGAACTTAATTGTGAATTAGGTATATGCAAGGTTCAATATTATAATATTATGAAATCATTTGAAAATAAGATATATACACCACCTGGTAATGGTTGGGAAAGAAGTGAAAAATGTGCTAAAACAGGTAAATACTATGAATGGTTTGCGTTAGGTAATATATTGTCAAATATTCAAACTAGATTGATTGAGTTAAGTTCTCATATTGCTACTGTTTCTGGAGAATATATGAATCTTGTGATTTTTGATACTGATAATAAACATCTAGGTGATTTAGAACGACTTATCGATAGATTGGATAGTGTTTTGCCTAGACTTACTACATTCTTGATTCCTGGTGGAGATTTACTAACTGCTCATTTGCACAAAGCACGAACTATTGCTAGAAAATCGGAAAGGTTAATTTGGGATGTTAAAAATGGTAATTTTAACCATATTACCGAAGGTTCATTGAAATATATGAATAGAATGTCAGATTTTTTATTCGTTCTATCTCGGTTTACTTCTTTTTCTTTAGGTTCAAAAGAAACACGGTTTAGTAAACTTGATATTGATGATAACACATATTTTAAAAATTAAATATTTAAAGTTAAAAATTTAAAGTGTATAAATTTTAGATGTTTATTTAAAAATAATATATCATTATATATAACGAAATGGTTATATATAGTATTGTAAATGACAATACTGAACAACCACAACCAGTAGAATATATTAGTTTTATTGATTTATTCGCTGGAACTGGGGCATTTTCATTGGTATTAGAGAAAAATAAAAATAAAAAATTTAAATGTGTATTTACAAATGATATGATGAAATGTTCTAAAAAAATATATGAACTTAATCATCCATCACATATATTTACACTTCAAGATTTGAATAAAATAAATGTAAATGATATTCCAAACCATAATTTACTCTGTGGAGGGTTTCCGTGTCAACCATTTAGTATAGCAGGTGAAAAAAAAGGTTTTGATGACAAACGATCTAATGTATTTTGGAAAATTATAGAAATATTAGAAAAACATAAACCTGAAATAATTATTTTGGAAAATGTTAAAAATTTAAAATCACACGATAACGGAAATACATATAAAGTAATTGAAGAAAAACTACAAGAAATAGGATATTATATTAAAAATTCGGTATTGGATACCAGTAAAATTACAAGTATTCCACAACATCGTGAAAGAATTTATATTGTAGGTTTTAGAAATAAACAAAAATACGATCTATTTAACTTTGAGTTTGAAGAACAAAATAAAAGGGAAATAATTGAGTTTTTAGAAGAAGATATCGATGATAAATATTATTATTCAGACAGATTTAAAGTTTTTGAAGAAATAGAAAAGGGTATTACAAAAACTATTTCTGAAAATGTATTATATCAATATCGTAGATTTTATGTACGAGAAAATAAGAGTAATTGTTGCCCAACACTTACAGCAAATATGGGTGGTGGTGGACACAATGTTCCTTTACTTAAAGATGAAAAGGGTATACGAAAATTAACACCAAGAGAATGTTTTAATTTACAAGGATTTCCATCAAATTATAAACTCCCTGATATATGTGATTCTGAACTATATAAATTGGCAGGCAATGCAGTATCTGTTCCAGTCGTGGAGTTGATTGTTAATAAACTAGATAGTATTGTTTAGTTCGGATATATGTCCATTAAATATTAGTTTACAATGATTTCCCAATTGTGATTGAAGTTGTTTGAAAGATAATCTAGGTCTCCTTTTTTGTTCACATTGGTCAAAATAAGTTTGAGTTTTATTGATTTTTATATTTTTCCATATATCTGACATATTTGATAATTTAATCTCATAAATTTTATATCTTTTAAGATTATTTTCAAAACCATTGACAAAATATATTCTATCCCATTTTTCTTTTGGACCAAATGAAGTTGGTGCAAACGACGTAAATCCTTTTACTTCACAATGTATAGGTTTAGATAATTTGTCTATAACTAAATCCCCTATTTTTGTATCCCAATTTGGCATAATTCTATATTTTTTTGCTATTGCGAATTTAGCAATATTTTCTGAGATGTGTGATGGAAAGTTAGATAGTCTAATATGCTTTTTTTTCATGAATAAATTAATTTTTTTTTCATTAGTAATCGTGTCATTAAAACTGTCAATACAATCATTTAGAAGAGAGAATGTCATACTATCTATTAGTTTTTTATTTTTTTCTCTATGTAAATATCCTTTAAATAAGGATTGAATTTTTGAAACTGAATCTATTTTTGTTTGTTGAAGTTGTGTATTTTCAGCATCCATAACTTATATTAATAAGTATTAATTTAAATCAATTTTTTAGTTGTATAAATATACATATTTAGAAAATATTCTATTTTTAAATATTACGATATTAAATATTTAAAATATTAAGGTATTAAATATTTAAAATAATTTTTTATAAAGTTTAAAATAATAATGTTATTAATAAATACGCACAATGACATTTTCTTTAAATATTGACTTTATCGAAACCTATTCAAAAATAGAACCACCGTTTGGTTTCAATGGTTTGGGCAAACTAGTTTATATGCGAACTTACTCTAGAATTAAAAATGATGGAACAAATGAAAATTGGTTTGAAACAGTTAAAAGGGTTGTTGAGGGAACATACAATCTACAAAAAAAGCATATTGAAGGACTTTCTCTTGGATGGGATGCAATTCAAGCCCAGTCTTCTGCTCAGGAAATGTATGACAAAATGTTTAATATGAAATTCTTACCACCTGGAAGAGGTCTATGGGCAATGGGAACTGATATTGTAAATAAAAAGGGATTAGCAGCCGCATTAAACAACTGTGCCTTTGTATCTACTGCAGAAATGGGATTAACAGAACCTCTTCATAAACCATTTAAATTTTTAATGGATATGTGTATGCTTGGTGTAGGTGTTGGTTTTGATACTGAAGGTGAGAACAATATTGTAATAAATCAACCTCGAGGAAAACTTACTGAATATGTTATTGATGATACAAGAGAGGGTTGGGTAAATTCAATTGTTATTCTAATTGAAGCATTCGTAAATGGCATAAATCCATCTTTTAATTACAATCAAATTAGACCTAGTGGAATACAACTTAAAACATTTGGTGGTGTTTCATCAGGACCACAACCGCTTATCAATGCTCATATCTCTATTAGAGAAGTTTTAATGAAAAATGTAGGAAAAGGTATCACTGTCACTACGATTGTTGATATTATGAATCTTTTAGGTAAATGTATTGTATCTGGAAATGTACGTAGAACCGCTGAAATTTCATTTGGAAAATCCGATTCCGATGAATTTATGGATCTTAAAAACTATGAAAAGAATCCTCATCGTGCAACATATGGTTGGACATCGAATAATAGTATCTTTTCTGAAATTGGGATGGATTATAGAAATGTTTGTGAAAGAGTTAAATCCAATGGTGAACCAGGATTTTGTTGGCTTGACAATATGAGAAAGTTTTCTCGCATGTGCGATCCAATTGATAATAAAGATAGACGTGTAATGGGTGGAAATCCGTGTCTTGAACAGTCTTTGGAAAGTTATGAATTATGTTGTCTTGTCGAAACGTTTCCTAATCGTCATGAAAAATTAGATGATTATTTAAGGACATTGAAATTTGCATTTTTATATGCTAAAACAGTTACATTGTGTAATACACACTGGCCCGAAACAAATAGAGTTCAAATGAGAAATCGTCGTATTGGTTGTAGTATGAGTGGAATTGCACAATTCTTAAATAAAAGGAATATTAATACATTCAAACAATGGTGTGAAACAGGATTTAATGCTATTCAAAATTGGGATACAATTTACTCTGAATGGTTTTGTATTCCTAAAAGTATAAAAACAACGTCTATAAAACCGTCCGGAACAGTCAGTCTTCTTGCAGGCGCTACCCCAGGAATGCATTGGCCTGAATCACGTTTCTATATTCGTCGTGTTCGTATTGCAAAGAATAGTTCGCTTGTTAAACCATTAATTAATTCTGGATACAAGATTGAAGATGCATTTGGTTCAGAAGATACAGTTGTTGTTGAAATACCTATTGATGTTGGAGAAGGTATTAGAACTGTTAGCGATGTTTCAATGTGGGAGCAATTATCAATGGCCGCATTTTTACAAAGATATTGGGCAGATAATCAAGTATCATCAACAATAACATTTAATCCTAAAACTGAAGGTCATCAATTGAGTTATGCACTCGATTACTTTCAATATCAACTTAAAGGTATAAGTTTCTTACCAAAGATTGAGTATGGAGTATTTCAACAAATGCCATACGAAGAGATTACGGAAGAATCGTATAATGACCAATTATCAAAATTAAAACCACTTGATTTCTTTAATGATGGTATTCATCAAGGAAAAGAAGGTTTAGGTGAAGTATTCTGTGATGGAGATAGTTGTGTAAGAAACCAATAATAATTGCAATTCATTTTATTCTGGTGTTATATATGTTGATGTAAGACCTCCATCTACCATCATTGGTGTTCCGGTTATATATGATGCTTCATCTGATGCTAAAAACACTACCGTATTTGCTATTTCTTTTGCGTATCCGAATCTACCCATTGGAAGATGGATGAGTCGTCTATTTAATTTTTCTGGAGTATCTAGAAATTTCATTAAGAGTTCTGTATGTAATGGTCCCGGACATAGGGGAATTACACGAATATTATCCTTTGCGTGAATTGCAGCGAGTTCTCTACTCATGGATAATACTCCACCTTTACTCGCGGTGTAGGCAAGTTGTGCTGTTGCTGAACCCATTAAACCCACAAAAGATGCGGTATTGATTATAACACCACCGCCAGATTTTTTCATTGCTGGTACTCCATATTTACAACAGAAAAACACACTCTTTAAATTAACATCCATTGTCTTATTCCATGTATCTTCATCAGTGCTAACTGCATCACCGTCATTACTTAACATTATACCTGCATTGTTAAATAATATATCTAATCTACCCCATGTATCAATTGCTTTATTAATCATATGTGAACAATGATTTGCATTAGAAACATCTACAAAAAAAGAAACAATTGAATATTTTCCATAACGCTCCGACATTTCTTGAACGAAATGTTCGCAGATATTTTGCGATATGTCTGCCGCAACTACTTTAGCACCTTGTTCTAGAAATAATTTAACTGTTTCTTTTCCAATACCAGACGCAGCTCCTGTTATAATAGCCACTTTACCTAATAATCTGCTCATTATAACTTTTAAGTTTATTTAGTTTAATCACTTAAATACTTTTATACAATAAATATACAAAGAAACATAAATTAATGTCATATATGTCAATGTACAATGTTAATGACAATGTTAATGACAATGTTAATGACAATGTTAATGACAATGACAATTTTAATGACAATGACAATTTTAATGACAATGACAATTTTAATGATACTGATAATTATTTAAAGGACACAAATCTTGATACAAATGTCAAAATATTTACTTCGAAAAATTTGCATAAAATAAAATATGTTGATATTTGTTGTGGTCTTGCATGGGGAGATGAAGCAAAGGGAAAAATAGTTTCATACTTAGCAAATCATAAAGATTATGATTTTGTTTGTAGATGGGCTGGAGGAAACAATGCAGGACATACAATTTATGTTAATGGAATAAAATATAAAACACATCTTGTACCAGCTGGCGTGTTTTTTAATATACCATCAATAATTGGTCCTGATTGTGTTATTAATAAAGAAGGATTTGAAAAAGAGATTAAATATTTAAAAAGTAATGGTTTCAATACCGATGTTATTAAAATATCTCCAAAAACACATGTTGTTTTAGAAAAGCATATTGAGGAAGATAAACAAAAATATTTTGCAAGTCAGGGAACAACGGCAAAAGGTATTGCTCCATGTTATCGAGACAAGTTTGCTAGAGTTGGAACAAGAGCAGAAGATGTCGAATACTTTAAAAAATATTTGTGGGATGAAAAATTATATGGAAAAATACTATGTGAAGGAGCACAAGGATTTTGGTTAGATATTAATTATGGAAATTATCCATATATAACTTCAAGCACGACACTACCATATGGTGCTTGTAGTTTGGGATTTCCGCCACAATTTATAAGAAAAATATATGGTGCTGTTAAAATATATGATACACGGTCAGGAATTGATCCAGACTTTCCAGAAAGTTTATTAGAAGACCCCGAACTTCTTTCTATTGCAAATACTGGAATTGAATATGGAACTACAACAGGAAGACGACGAAAAACGAATTGGTTAAATATGGATAAATTAATTGAAGCAATTAATATATCAGGAACAAATCATATTATAATATCAAAAGTTGATGTTTTGGAAAAGGTAGATATATATAAATTTATACATAATAATAAAACTATTGTTTGTAAAAACATATATGATATGAAGACACAAATTAATGAAATCTTAAAAAATAATTGTGTTCTAATTGAATATATAACATATTCTGATAGTCCAGAAAAAGTATTTTAGTATTTTAGTGTTGTGTAATTATGTTTTGTATATATTAAAGAGCATTTAATTTATGTAAGTATTGTTTATTATTTATTAAACCTATATTTACCGCTTCCATATCAATATCTTCATCATCATAATATAAAACTTTATCTGATCGTTTTTGTTCTTTATCTGTCATTTCCATTCCGTGTGTTCTATCATCAAACATATACCTACCATTCTCCATCAATGTATGCATAACATCTTTTTTACTATCTAAAATCCATCCATCATCATTCTTTATCATTATAAAGGGTTCTTTCTTATTTTGAACATACACATTCATATTTTCAATATGTTCTGGATTGCAATATATATTTTTAATTAATTTGGGAATAACCTGAGACAACTGCCCTTTTAATAATTTTCTCATCATATTTGGTGTTATATAATCTAGATTTTCTTTGCCAAAATTGTTGATATTTATATTAAATATATTGTTGTTTGAGTTTGTTGTATTTGTTGTATTTGTTGTATTTGTGTTTGTGTTTGTTGTGGTTGTGTTTGTGTTTGTTGTATTATTTGTTATATTTGATTTATCCAATATATTTTTATTCTCAACATTTTCTAATTTAGACTTTAATTCATTATATTTAGTATCCAATAATATTAAATTATCAGATACTTTCTTCTTTTTGCAAATATTATAATGACGTTCTTTATTATAATATCTCCGAAATTTTTTACCACACCATTCACAAGAACATACCTCTATTTGTTTTTTAAATTGTTGATTTTCAGTGTTGTCAAAATTTGGATCGAAATTTGGATCGAAATTTGGATTCAAATTTTGAAAATCGCTAAAAAAATTCGATCTTTTTTTGCCATTTTTTGGGTGAAAAATTGAGTTATTTTGAGTTATTTTTGAGTTATTTTGAGTTATTTTTGAGTTATTTTGAGTTATTTTACTGTTTTTTTGTTCTTCATTATAATCAAAAGCATTTTCAGTTTGAAAATTATTTTCAAGACACGAATATTTACGATTTTGGTGTCGTAAAAATTTGGTTTTATGTGTTGTAGAGAAATTACAGTTTTCACACTTATATAATACCATATAATATACAAATATAATTATTCCAGTCTTTAAATTAAAATTTGAAAAACGTCATTTTAAAAAAAACGGACCAAAAACGGACCAAAAACGGACCAAAAACGGACCAAAAACGGACATTCGCACTGAGTCAGTCTCAGGTTTTTAGGGTGTTTTTTGTTATTTTCAAACCATTTTCAGTCTCAAATTTTGAGGACAAAAAACGGACCAAAAACGGACAAAACATAACTCAATCGTTTTCGCGGGGGGGGGAAATAGTTTTTTTGAGAAGTCCCTGAGAAAAGTTTTTCCACATGGCTTTAGTTTATTTCGTTGAAATCACGCTTTTTTGAAAACCCCTGAGACTGAGAATTCATGGTGTTTTTTTAACATTATTTTAAGACTGAAAATGGTAATGTATCTAATATTAATTTTTGAGGTCGCAAACCATAAAAGGTCGAATTTTAGGTCGAATTTCAAATTTGATTTTTGAAAATTTTAAAAAAAAACGACGTATTTTGAAATTCGCACCCGAGAAAATGGAATATTAAATTTAAAAATGACAACACACCATAATATGCTCTAATACTATAATTTAAGATAGAGAAGTTTAACACACATAACAAGACCTCAAACCATAACCTTAAAATAATCAAAATATAGTAGAAATCTATAAATTCAATGGAATTTAAATATTTGTATATATATAAATGTCTAAGAATTCTCAAAAGTATAAATCTAACAATGAACGTAATCAATATTTAAAGTCCAAAAATGTGTTTAAAGTTTCAGAAGGAGATATTGCTGAATTTTATTATGTACCACTTCAAGGTCCTTTAAGATTTTTATCAATGATATCTATTAAACACCTTTTGTTAGTAGTAAAATCAAAAACTGATTCTAATAAAATTATGTCAATGGGGTTTTATCCTGCTGATGGTAATATTTTAGGTTCATTACTAAATCCAAAGGATGGTTATTTATGGTCACCTGATCCTCATTATATTCCTGACATTGCTGGATTTGAACCTGCATATTTTTATGATACTGAAAAACCAATTGTATATAATCTTACAGAAAAACAAGCAGAATTAATACATACGACATTACATGATACTCGTTGTAAACTTAAAAATGGAAAATCATCAAGTGGTATAGTAAAAAGAGATAGATTAGAATGTCCTATTGAGACATACAAATATTGTCCAATGCCAGGAAGAAAAAATGCTCGAAATTGTGTAACATGGTTACATCAAGTATTTCCTGAATTATATAATCATATTAATGGTACATTTTTCCAATTAGCAGAACAAATACCTTGTTAAATACTCATTTGTATATTAAATAAATAACTTTCTATTATGTAATTTTATACTTAAAGTAATTTGATGTTTAGATATATAATGTATGAAAAAGATTATTTATGTAGCAAAGATAATTTTTGTAAAATAGCAACAACTGATATTGATGGAATACTTCGGGGTAAATATATCAATAAATCTAAATTAGAAAAATCTATTGAATCAAATAGTTTAGGTTTTTGTAGTTGTATATATGCGTGGGATAGTAATGATACGACATATAATGTTAAATGCTCAGGAGAACATACAGGACATCATGATTTTAATGGTTCAATTGATGTAAATAGTAAAAGATATATACCATGGGAAAATAATATTGAATTATATCTTTTTGATTTTCCTAAACAAGAACAGTGTCCTCGCAATCTTCTTCGAAATATTGAAAAAAAAGCAAATGAATTAAATTTATATCCTAATTTTGGTTTAGAATATGAATGGTATAATATTAAAAGAAGTACATTTGGTACTACAAATGAACCGATTACTAATGGAATGGCAGGTTATTCAATATTAAGAACGTCTGAAAATCGTTTGTTTTTTAATACTGTGTTGGAAAATATGTCGCTATTTAATATAGATTTAGAAGCTTTTCATACCGAGACAGGTCCTGGATTTTTAGAAGCATCTATTTTTCCTAATACAGCATTAAAATCTGCCGATAATGGTATCCTATTTAAGAATAGTATCAAAGAACTATGTCATAACACTGAGATTTTTCCAACATTTATGGCAAAACCTCGTTCAGATTTACAAGGATGTGGTGGTCATATACATCAAAGTATTGTAAATCTTATGGGGGAAAACATATTCTATAATAAAGATGATACGAATTGTATGTCTGATACAATGAAATCGTTTATTGCTGGTCAATTATATTGTTTTCCATATATAATTCCTATGCTTGCACCAACAATAAATTCATATAAAAGATTTATATCTAATGCTTGGGCTCCTACAATATTAAATTGGGGTATTGATAACAGATGTTCTGCATTTAGAGTAATTAATAGTTCTCCTAGTTCAATGAGAGTTGAATGTAGAATTTCGGGAGCTGATACTAATCCTTATCTAGCAATATCTGCTTGTTTAGCAAGTGGATTATATGGAATTTTAAATAAAATGGAATTAAAAATACCACCAATAAGTGGTAGTGGTAATGATGGTGGTTGTAATAATCAATTTAAATTACCTACATCATTATTTGAAGCTACACAAATTATGGAAAAATCACAAATATCCCATGAATTATTTGGTTCTGAATTTGTATCACATTTTGTAAAAACTAGATATCATGAATGTAAGTTATATCAGAATGCAGTAACAGATTGGGAAATAAACAGATATAGTGAATATGTATAAATATGAATGAATGTGAATATGTATAAATATGAATGAATATGAATATGTATAAATATGAATGAATATGAATATTTTGTAAAATTATATAAATAATAAAATTTATTATTTGTATAATGGTTAATAGTTTACGTATTTTTAGTCCAATAGATTCAAAAGAAAGTTATGTAAAAGACTATATAGATTATTCATCAGTAGACGAAAAACTATATAAATCAGTTAGTGTTCAACACGATTGGAGAAAAACACCATTAATTGATAGAATTAATATAATTCGAAGATTTTTAGATATACTAGATTCTATGAATGATTATATATCTGAATTGATTACATTTGAAATGGGAAGACCTATTTCACAATCAAGATATGAATTAAAAGGTTTTCGTGAAAGAGCAGAATATATGATTAAAATAGCCGAAAGTAATCTATCTGATATGTATGTTAATGATGGTTTTATACGTAGAGTTCCTCTTGGAACAATATGTATAATTTCGACGTGGAATTATCCTTTATTAACTTCTGTAAATACCCTTATTCCTGCACTTTTAGCAGGAAATACAGTAATATTTAAATCATCTCCTATTATACCAACAATTGGTATATTATTTGAGAAACAATTAAAAAATGCTGGATTACCAGATAATGTATTTTCTGAAGTATTTATCGATAAAATGAATACAAGAAGATTAGTTAATGATAATAGAATATCATATGTTTCATTTACTGGTTCTATCGAAGGAGGAAGAGCAATACAACTGGCATCAATTCAATCAGATAATGAAACAAATGAAACAAATGAAACAAATGAAACAAATGAAACAAATGAAACAAATGAAACAAATGAAACAAATGAAACAAATGAAACAAATGAAGCAAATAGAGAAAATAAACATAAATATTTTAAAAATGTCTGTTTAGAATTGGGTGGTAAAGATGCTGCATATGTTCGTGAGGATGCTAATATAGAATTAGCAGCCAAAGAAATAGCATCAGGATGTTTTTATAATTCCGGACAATGTTGTTGTGCAATAGAAAGAGTATATGTTCATTATAGTATTTACGATAAGTTTATTATTTTAGTTAAAAACGAAGCAGAAAATATTATATTGGGTAATCCAATGTTAGAGAATACAACAATGGGTCCACTTGCAATTATAGATTCTTTTAATAGTGTTTATGATAAAATCGATGATGCTATATCAAAAGGAGCATCACAGATTGTAGACCATACTAAATTTAAAGAAGATTTACCCAAAAATTATATAAAACCACATATATTAATTAACGTTGACCATTCTATGAATATTATGAAAGATGAAACATTTGCTCCTATCCTTCCAATTATGAAAGTATATAATGATTCTGAAGCAATATGTTTAATGAATGATTCAAGATATGGTTTAACTTCTAGTGTATGGACGAAGAATACTTCAATTGCAATAGATATTGGAAATCATCTTGATGTTGGAACATTTTATATTAATCGTTGTGATTATCTTGCTCCATCACTTCCATGGGCAGGTATGAAAGAATCTGGAATTGGTTGTTCATTAAGTCATTTGGTTTTTAATCAAGTTACTAAAACAAAATCATATAATATCAAGAATGCAGTTATATCATAAAATTTATATAATATTATTATAAATTTTGATACAAATCATGATGTTGTTCTATTTCTAACTGTTCAATTATACCTTGTGACAGTTTTTTTGATGGATATAAATATACATTTAATGCCATATCACGTATAGTATTCTCGGATGTTTTTATATTACTATTTTGTGATCTTTGGTTTAGTGCATTACATAAAATATCACGACGTTCTTGTCTGTCGTCATTACGGTGAAAGTTCTTTGTGTGTGATCTTGTAATAATTTGAAGTAAAGTGTTGGATTTAGAATAAAATCCATATATTTTTCTTTGCTCTTCTGATATATATTTTTTTACGTATTTTGAAAAATGTGTATTGTAAATATCAATATTATGTTTTTCGTATACAATGTATTTAAATATATCAGACCCATTCGCAACAAAATAAGCACCTGCATTCATACAATCTGATGAATTCCAACATTCAGTATATTGTAAAAGTCTACAATCAATATAATGTGATTTTATATTATAATTATTATGATTACTTGTTAAAAATAATGTACATAATTCTTCTTTTGATAAGCACCAATTTTCCTCACGTAATCTTGGGATATTGAATATATAATTGGCTGTATGATTGGATGTATAATTGGATTTATAATTGAAATCATCAGGAATTTTTACAAATAAACAATTATGTAATTTTGTATCTCTACTGCAAACAGGTGGTCCACATTTTCTAATATATTTTTTATCTGTTATATCTGAAACAACCCATTGTAAAAAATTACCAACAATATTAATTTCAAATAATATATAAGTTGCTAATATAGGTCCTACTAATGTTAATAATTCACGAACAGTTATAACGGGTTTGTTATCTTTAAGATATTGCTCAATATATTTATGGTCTTGAAATATCCAATATATATGACTATCAAAAAAATTATTTTCCCTATCTAATTTATTAATATTAATTGATTTATTTAATATTATATTTTCTGTTATTAATTGATCATTAAGTACTTCATATAATATCCACGCAAGAAACTCTCTATATTCTCTAATATTCTTATTATATCCAGTACCTAGTGGACATTTTTGTAAAGTTGGAATAACGCGTTTTCCGGTTAATATTGCTGTTATTTGATTTTTAAATGCCCAAATCATACAAGAACCAACATATTCTTGACAAGGTGGTATATCATCTTTTGAGTTATCTATTATATAATCAAAATGTAATAACATATTTTTAAATATTTCAAGTGCTTTTTTTGATTTATCAGACATATTATAACCGTGACTATCTATCCACTCAATTTCATAATAATTTAACGCAGCGTTTTTTTTCCATAAAACGACTGTAATTCGATGTATATCAAAACCTACACTAAAAGTGATAAATTTTTTATGTAAATTTCTTTTTAGATAAGAAATTAAATATTCAGATTCCATAGTAAGTGTGTTAGTTACTAGTGGGAATCTCTTTGTGTTATTCCAATCTAAATCGATCCGTATATAAAATAGTGATGGATTTTTAATAATACTGGTTTTTTTAAATATTTTATCGAATATTTCTTGGTTTGTATATTTTCTTAGTTCCTGTGTTAAAAGTGACATACGTTCTAAATTTTTCCATGCCTCATCAGTTCTTTCATATCCTTTCCAAGGTACAATGTCCAAAAATTTTTCTTGTTCTGGTAATTGTGATAAATCAACAACTTGTAATCCTCTTAAATCTCGTCTACTACTACGTTCTGTATCGTTTACTAAATTTAATAATTTTAATTGAAAGGGGGGCAATCTTAATTTACGGGGGGGGAATTTTAATTGAAAGGGGGGTTTATTTGGTGAACCTCCAATTAAATATTTTCCATTAACTCTATTAATGTACTTTTTTAATATAAATATACCCATTTGTGATTTTATATGATATACCTTTTGTGTTTTTGGATCGGTTATAAATTTATAGTTCATAATACTATATACATATATAATATTACAAAATTAATAAAATTATTTATAATTTGTTAATAGTTATTTTCTAGGATAATCCCATAATGTAGGATATATCTTTTTAACAAATTTTTCGATATCTTGTTGAATAAATATTTCTTTATCTTGTTGATGATTTTTTTTTCTAGATTGATTGACTGTTCTTATATCAATATCAAGCGGTGATTCGATTAAATCTTCATATAGAATTGCTTCTAAGTCTGGAAAAATTGGATATTTTAATTTCCATCTTTTAGTTCTACTTATATAATTTTGATTTGAAACTTCTCTGCGAGGTATTTCTTTAAACGGAAATTTCCAATCTAATTTTGTGTTTGATTGACATTGTAAATCATCATATTTTAATTTCATATCATTAATCCACTTATTATATGTTCTTGGTATTTTATATTCAATATTTTTCATTTTACCATTGGGAAGTTTAAATGCAGAACGAAGAGCTTTATTCAAATATTCAGTGATTGCTGCACTACCTCTCGAATATAACGTTCCTTGTGATAACCACCAATATATTCTTGCTATATTAGGTTTGACTTGTTTATTACTTATTATATTATTATATATACCTTCAATAATATTTACTACATCTTCAAGATTATTTTCGTCAGTATGAGATATCATATGTGATTCAATGTTGATATCTTCACCTTCATCAATATATTTGATATATACTAATTTTGTTAAACTTAAATCAAATTGTGTTCCATTTTTAGATATTTTTTGATATGTAACTATAGGAATATCTTCTTTATTATCTCTATAAACTTTATTTTTAATATTTTTCATCTTAAAATAATATGCTCTTTGTGACATACATTTACCTAAATTTTTTAATTCTTCTATATTATTGATATCATAATATATAGGTGTATTTACACTTATTTTACAAACACAAGGTTGAATGTCTTCGTTATTAGTAGATCCGTCCCCAACTTTTCCAGTTATAAAGTTATAGGGTAATCCATAATCACTTATCATACTATTTCGTGTAATTCCAAATGGAACAACTACATTTCTGTAATAAAGAAGTATATCTTCATATCTTATACTTGTTTTAAAATTATCTATGTACATTTGTAATGTATTACCTGGGTTTTTTAATGTATAATGGTTACGAACTCTTCTTTTAAAAAAATCTAGATTAAAAAGTCTTTTTTTTTTAGTTAGCATATATACATATACATATGCATATAATTCATATATATTTGTTATTTCTTCGATTTCTTGTTTATTAAAATCTTTTTCGTCTTTACAATAATAATTATAAGTTAATTTATCAAAAATTTTAAATCCTTTATCAAATAATATAGCATTATTGTTTAATAATTCTGCATCTTTTTCTTCCTCAGTTAATTCGAGATTTTTTTTTAGTGGACATATCCCTAGTTTATTATTATACATATTTAAATAACAAGTCATACCATATCTTTTTTTATGATCTATAAATGTTGTATCAGATAATTCTATCGATAATGGGATTTCATTTGGATTACCATCATTTTTAATTTTATTTATAATTTCATTGTCTAATTTAAAATCTATTTCAGGGTCTTCTTCAAGATATGATAAATACGTTCCTATAACATTTATCATATATCTACGTTGTGCTAGGTATGTTAATACTTGCTTTAATCCAGTATTTCTTTTTGCAAATGGAGTTATTTCATTGGGGTTTTGACCTTTTTTTGCAGCATTTATTTGTTTTTTTATCATCCACGATGCTTTTTTAGTAACTATTTTAACCATTTTGTCGTAAAATGTTTGATTACCAGAATAACTTTTACAATAACCTTCAATTGCACAACTTTGATTGGGGTTTAGATTAGAATTTTGATTTGAATATTGATTTGGATTTATATTTGAATTTGGATTTGCAGCACTTGCCATTTAATATAATATAATATAATATTGATAAATATAAATTTAGTATAACATTTTAATTTAAGTTTTGCTAAATTTTAATTTTGTTATATTCAACTATCATGGGATTGTAAACTATTACTTGATTGTAAACGATTTATTTGACCTCTTAAACTGTTTAATTGATTTCTTCCATATAATTTTTTTGCAGGATATTTAATATAAGTTTTATTTTTTGCTTCTGGTAATTTACTTGATTGTCTTTGTGTTGGTCTTTGTGGTTGTCTTTGTTGTCGTTGTGGTTGTCTTTGTTGTGGTTGTGGTTGTCCTTGTGGTCTTCTTTTTGGATATTCCCATAAAGTTGGATATATTTTTGTAATAAAATTTTCAATATTTTGTTCTATATCTACAGTAAATAAATTTGGTATATCGTTTCCATCAATATCTATATTACTTGTATAGTTATTATGTATTTTAAAATCATTTTGCATCATTACTTCTAAATCTGGAAATGTTGGAACGCGAATGTCAAATGTATCAGTTTCGTGATAAAATATATAATCCCCTGTATATGGTTCTAATCCACTGGATGTTAATATTCTACTTAAATATTTAGGTATTTTATGATATTTTTCAATCTTAAACCCAATTGGTAATCCGAATGCAAGACGAAGAGATTTATTGAAAATTTCAGAAATTGCTGCACTACCTTGTTGGTATATTATTCCGTGTGCAAACCACCAATATATTCTTGCAATACTATCTTCTATATTTATGATTTTTTTATTAGATATAATATATGTATATATATTTTCCATTATATCTAAAACTTCTGGTAAATCTTCGGGTTTAGTATGAATTACACGTGCATATCTATCTTTTACATTTGTTTTTAAACCTCCATCTTGATACATTAAAGATGTTAAATTAATATATTTTTGTGATTTTAATTTACGTATGAAATATTCATTGGTATTTTTGCTACTATATATTGCTGGTATTTTGGCAACTGTATTTATAATAATATCTGTATTATTTAATGTTTTATCTTTTTCAACTTTGTTTTCAGTATATTCTCTATTAATATGACTTGATACGGAGTTTGATTGTAAAACTTTATTTTTTATATCTGCCATTCTATAATAATATCTACCCAATCCATTTAAATTTTTTAATTTCATTGATCTACCATCATATGCTATATTTAATATATATGTAAAAAGTTCTACATTACAAAAACAATATCGCATATTATGGTTGAGCTCTATTTTCCCCATATTGAAATGTAGTGGAAGACCATAATTTGTTATATTTTTATTTCTTATAATACCATACCCGAGATTTGCTTTCTCATAATTTAAACTATGAAAATTATGACAATTTAATATAAATTCATCATCATTTCTAAATTCATTAAAAATTTGTATTAAATCTAAATCTTTTTTTGATAGATACTTTTCTCTATAATCATGACGCATTCGTAAATAATCACCCATCCTATCTAATATTAGAAATACTGTTGCATATGAATATAAATCATATAAGTCAGTAATTTCTGTTTCTTTATTTTTCTCTATTTTTTCTATTAGATTTATTCCTGTATCAAATAATAAATTCATATTTTTCTTCCATTCAATTGCATATTTTTCAACATCAGTTACATTATCTTCATTGTAATTAGGACAAAAATAAGATGTTTTAATGGTTGTGATGTCTACAAATGCTTTGACATAACTTTTACATTTGTCTTTGTTTAAAATTTGATTTTTATATTGTGATATAAATTCATCAGTCGCAATTTCTATTGAAAATGGTGTTCTTCTTTTCCTATCAGTTTTTAAATGAATATTACTTGGATTTATTTTAATTTTCTCTAATTTTTGTTTATATAAGACGGAATATGGACCTTCTATAGGATAATTTAAGAATGGTAAAAAAAGTTGTATAATATTTATCATATATCTTCGTTGTGCAAAATAGGTTAAGATTTGTTGTAATGGTGTTTTTCTCAAAGCGAATGGAGTAATTGTATTTTTATCTTCGTATTTGGCATCTTTTTGTTTTTTTATAAACCATTTTCCTTTTTTTGTAATTACATTTACAATTTTTTCATACATTTCTTGTGTTCCAGAGTATTCAACCGGACGTGTGCTTTTACCACTATTTTTTACTATTCCAAATGGAACTTTGTTGTTTGGATTTGAATTTGGATTTGAATTTGGATTTGAATTTGGATTTGCAGCACTTGCCATTTAATATAATATAATATAATATAATATAATATAATATTGATATAAATCATTTAAAATAATATAAAGATTAATTCTAATTTGAGACGAATAAAATATAAATGGTATGTCCACGAGATATTTATGCAAATGATAGAACTCTCGAAGCTGGTATAAGAACTTCACTTGCATTATTTGCATTCGGAATATTAATTATAAAGTTTGATACAAACAATGTAGTTATAGGTACATTGTTTAATATTTTAGGAATACTACAACTTATATACTCTCAAACATATTATTTAATACAAATAAAGAAATTTAAAAATCCCGACTCAATATTTGAAGGTGTTTATATAAATTTCCAAATAATAATATCTACTATTATAATTGTTACTATGATTGTTCTATTTAGTTTATTACTGAATAAATAAAACAAAATAAAAATTTATTTAACATTAAACAAAAATTTATTTAACATTAAATAAATTTTTGTTTTAAAGTGTAGGTTATAATATTAAATAATCTATATTAAAATGAATTTATCATTAGATATGTTTATCGAACATGATGTATATCAATTTATAGTTAAACATTTAAGTATAATAGACATTCTTAATATGTGCTGTGTTTCTCGTTCTTTTTATAATAATAACATTAATATAAGACGTAACATAGAAGATTTTTTTTATAATAGGATTTCTTATGATATGCAAATGTATTATAATGAGAATAATAAAAATTTTATTAATATAATCCGAGAGATATATAGTTTAAGATATATCCATTTCAGTGTACAGTTATCAGGTGTTATGAGGTGCAATTCTAACTATTCAAATATGCCTACATTATATACTCTTCCATATAATTGTATTCCTCGCATTAAAGATGATAAAATAATATTGGGTTGTCCTAGATTAGGTAAATATAATCCATTCTATTATTTTAAAAAGGGAGCATATATTGTCGCTACACTTACAGCATCATTGGTATTTTTAAATAGTAAAATATCAAATGTAAATGTACTTAAATTCCATATTAATGGAAAATATATAGATAATTCTAAAAAAACACAGAATATATCAAAACAATCTATTAAAACATCTATTGGTATAATTTATATTGATATATTTAACCTTTATGATGAGCATAAGTTGTATGGATTAAATATATTATGCGATGAATTATATTTTAAACAATATATTTTAAATAAGTTATTAAAATCGCATATTATTTGATGGTGTTTTGATTACTTAAAAATAAAAAAATATCTCTATCTAAAATAATGATATGCTATATATTTAATATAATTGATTTGTTAGTATGTTATCCATTTAGAAGTTGTATATATCATTCTGAAAAATCTATATCGAATTGTATGGGTAATGACAGTAATGACAGTAATGACAGTAATGACAGTAATGACAATCATGGTAATGATGTTTCCGTTGGAAGAGATTCAGGAATTCAATCAACAAGTATTGAAATGGGTAGAGCATCACCACATAATTTAAAGGTCAAAAGAAACAAAAGTCATGCTCCGAAACATATAAATACAATGAATGAAAAAATGATTGATACAATGAATGAAAAAATGATTGATAATACAATGAATGATAAAATGATTGATAATACAATGAATGATAAAAAAATAAATGAAAATTATGATGAAATAACTGGTGATGATTTAACATTTACCCATTCGATAAATTCTGATAGTGATGATGATTATATATTACCTGACCAATTTATTGACAGTCAACAATAGATTTCGATTAATTAATTAATATTTATTACGATTACGTTAATATTTATAATTTAATGTAATTCTTATTTATATAATAAAGATTATTATGATGAACATTATTTGGTTCAGTAATTGTTCGTATAAAAATAAACATTTAGTAGGTGGTAAGAATTCTTCATTAGGAGAATTATATAATTTATCGCAAATAATGGGTTTTCATACTGCAAACGGTTTTGCAATTACAACTACATTATATGATGAATATATAAAACAAAACAAACTTGATGTTGTTATTGAAAATTTATTTAACGATAATAGTATTGACATTAGCGATTTGGATGTATTAAATAGAGAAAGTAAACGTATTAAGGAATTAATCACCAATGGTTCATTTAATGATGAACAGGAAATTAATATACATAAGTGCTACACCCAATTATGTAATATTTATAATACAAATGATATAGAGGTTGCAGTAAGAAGTAGTGCAATTGCTGAGGATTTACCAAACGCATCATTTGCTGGACAACAAGATACATTTTTAAATGTAAGAAGTATCGACCATCTTTTAATTGCAATTAAAAAATGTTTTGCGTCATTATACAATTCTTGTGCTATATCATATAGAAGTACTCATAATATTGATATATCGCAAGTAAAAATTTCCGTTGGAGTTCAGAAAATGGTTCGTTCAGATATTGGTTCTGCTGGTGTTTCATTTTCAATTGATCCCGAAACTGGATATAATAAAGCGATAATAATCAATTCATCGTTTGGTTTAGGAGAATCAGTTGTAAGTGGTTCAATTAAACCGGATGAAATAATTATAGACAAACGAACATTAAATTTTATCGACTCTGACCCTATTATAATGAAAAAATTGGGTGATAAACATATTAAAACAGTTTATAAAGATTTTGGCGATTTTACTGAAAATACGTATGAGAATAAATCTTGTTCTAAAACGGAAGATGTTGAAACATCTACATATGAAAAACTTAATTTTAGTATAACAAATAATCAAGCAATTATATTAGGGAAAATAGTCTATAATTTAGAGAAAAAATATATGGATATATTTGATAAAAAATGTGGAGTTGATATTGAATGGGCAATAGATGGAATCGATCGTAATATATACATAATACAATCTCGTCCTGAAACAGTGCATAGTAATGTAAATAATTTAGAATTGCAAAAATATATATTGGATGAAAAATCGGCGATTATTTCGACCGGAGTATCAGTAGGAAATAAAATAAGTTGTGGTCCAGTAAAAATCCTACAATCTGTATCCGAATATAAATCATTTCAAAAAGGTGATATATTAGTAACCGATATGACTACCCCAGATTGGGAACCACTTATGAAAATATCTTCCGGTATTATAACAAATAAAGGTGGGAGAACTTGTCATGCAGCTATTGTTGCAAGAGAATTAGGAATAAATGCGGTTGTTGGTACGGGGAATATTACCAATATTTTGAGTGATGTGGTTATCAATGAAATGGATAATGAAATTCCAAATAAAATTGTAACAATATGTTGTTCTGAAGGAGAAAAGGGAATAATATATGATGGTAATTTAAAATATCATATTGATACGATGAATATTGATGGTAACAAACAAATGCCTATTAAAATGATGTTTAATGTTGGAAATCCAGAGAATAGTTTTTCTGCTGCAATGATACCGAATGAAGGTGTTGGATTGGCACGTTTAGAATTTATTATTAATAATTATATTAAAATTCATCCTCTCGCATTATGTGAATATCCAAATGTTGAACCATCACTTAAAAATACGATTTATGACCTTATTGGTGACCATGAAAATGGACGATGGTTTTTTATAAAAAGATTAGCTCGAGGTATATCTAAAATTGCATCGGCGTTCTATCCGAATGATGTTGTTGTTCGCCTTTCGGATTTTAAATCAAATGAATACAAGAGTTTAATAGGAGGAAATATATATGAACCCAGTGAAGAAAACCCAATGATTGGATGGAGAGGAGCATCTAGATATTATAGCAAAGATTATACAAAAGCATTTGAACTGGAATGCCTTGCAATTCAATATGCAATTAATGTAATGAAAATGACGAATATTATTGTTATGATACCATTTTGTAGAACAACGGATGAATGTAAATTAGTGATTGAAACAATGGAAAAATATGGTCTCAAACGAGGAGAGAATGGTTTAAAGATTTATCTTATGTGTGAAATACCAAGTAATGTAATTGAGGCAGATTTATTTTCCCAATATGTTGATGGTGTTTCTATAGGTGGTAATGATTTATTACAACTTACACTTGGTATAGATAGGGATAGTGAAAAAATAACATATCTTAGTCAACATACGAATATAAGTTATCGAAGAATGATTTCTAGTGCTATTAAAGAATATAAAAAGAATGGTGTAAAAGTTGGTTTTTGTGGTCAACAACCTTCTGATAGTCTTGAATTTACAAAATTTTTAATTGATGAAGGTATTGATAGTATTTCTGTTATTCCAGAGAGTGCTATAAATACAATACATCAATTGGGGAAAGTTTAATGCAATGCAAACAAATTTATAAAATATAAATAATAATTTTATCTTATTTAAAATGATATTACTATATTTATTATAATAGTATCACAGTATCTATGGAATTAGAGACAACAAATTTTGATATTAAAACTATTTTTACTGTATCAAATGATTATGTAAATGATAATGATAATGTAAATGATAATGTAAATGATAATGTAAATGATAATTCTGAAATTATTTATTGTATATCAGATGATAAAACATATTTTGCAGTTAAAAATTTGTTTACATCAAATGTTGATATTTATAAAATGGGTCAACACCCATCTATTATATTATCAATTCCATACGATAAACGTAGTGATATAATAAAAATAAAAATAATTAATGATTATGCATATATTATAACAAATAAAGTCATTGAATGTTTTAATATTAGTACAAGGAATAGTGTATATATAAGTTCATATAGAGGAAATTTGGAATCAATATATTTTGGAATTCAAAAATTAATAATGCTTATGAATTATGGAAATGATAAATGCACTGTAAAAACAATGATTTCTGTAAATAGTTTTGGTGCCGAAGCATTGACGGAAAATGTAACTATTAAAGATGTTCATTTGATGGGTAATAAACCAATCATATGTTATGATGACCTTGTTGAAGTTTGGGATTTGGGATATAACACAATTCCGAAAAGTGTATCAGTAGGCGTTAATGTAGATAAAGTATTAGAAGTTTATAATTCATTTGTATATGTTTTAGATGAAGCATCACATCTTATTTATGTAAATATGAAAAATAGTGAATTTATTCGTAGTAAACGCCGATTTTCTTTTTTCAGAGCAATTGATGATGGGTTGGGTCTTGGTTGTGATTTAAATGGAGATTTGGTGTTGATACATATGCTCTTTTTTAATGAGGTAGAATTATGTAGTGCATTGAACATGTATGTTTCGTGTTGTTCCGATTTGTCTGTAGGAGTTAGAAATACCAGAAGTAGTAGTAATGAAGGAATGTATGCATTGGGATATATTGATGGATATGTTCAAATTATAACGAAACATGGTGATGAAATAGAGACATATGATGTTAAAATGTTCGATAACAGTGTAATAGATATATGGATTTTGGGTAAAAGAGTATATGCAAGTTCTATAGATTCGATTAAATACGTTATGTGTGATATCTAAATTCAATTTAAAATTGAATTTAGTTAAAAACTTAGTTGTAGTGTTTAAATAAATGACTGTTGTATTCAAACCGAACCTTAATACTCAATACTGGGTTGATGCTCATTCGTATCAAACTGATTCTGTGAATAAAGCAATTGAATACTTTAAAGAGAATCCTCAAAATCATATGTTTAATTATGTGAATGGTGGTTATAAGTTTGATTTGGTGCGAAATTTTATTGAATTGGGAATGGATGGTTTTAATATGATTCGTGAGGATGGATCATTGGGATATCTACAAAAAATAAATATAACATCATTGATGATGAGAGATGCTATATATGGTATTGGAACTGTTCCTATTGTATATAATGCGAATATCAAAAAATATGATGCATATGGTAATGACAAGAAGGATTATGATAATTGGTACACTTCTCTTACCAGTTCTGATATTGATAAGTACAAAAAAATGTATCCAGATATGATATTTGAGGAAATGTTTAACAGAATGATGAATCGTTTTGGACATATACTTCCTCCCAAATAAATATTTTATAAATGGTTATAAAAATTTATATTTTTATATACATATATATATTATATATATTATATGGCAAAAAGTGCGTTTGTTGTTAATCCATTAACTGGTAGAAAAGTTAAAAGAGATGGTTTAGTAGGTAGAAAAGTAGTCACACTATTACAAAAGGGCGGTAAAGTAAGTGCAAAGAATAGTAAACCACGAAGACTGAGTAAACCACGAAGACTGAGTAAACCACTTAAGGGGGGTATGAATCACAATCATTGTCCGCTAATTGTACAAGAAAAAAGACAACGAGAACTTGATTTTTTAGGAGAATTAAAAACTTATAGTTTTTATCAGGCGGGATTAGCAAAGGTATTTGGTGCAATGTGCAGAACACCAGGATTCCCACCACAACCACCTACAATGTTCGATCATGACCCACCTCATATGTCTAACAGTGATCTACAAGATTGGTATGATATGCATAGTGATGATCCAAATTTTAAGAAAGTATTCCCAAAAGTTCTTACTTGGTGTAGAATTAAAAATTATATCGCAAACCTTGATAGAAGTGCATTAACTAATTAAATTATTATTGTATTTTTAATTTTCTATTATTTGTTATTTATTATAAGAGTACTATTATAATAAATAAAATGTATTTATACATAAATGAGCCAAGCAGATTTTTTATCTGAAAGAAATATCAAAGTTATGTCAAGGGTTGTTTCAGAAACTATGGGTCGAAATGGTATACCAATTGAACCGAATGATTCTAAAATACGTGAAGAACTTATATCAATTATGAGAAGTGTTCAATCAAATCAAGACTTATTAGCCAAAGCTCATAAAAATAATCCTAATAATAAAATTGGAATACGCAAAGAATTAAATAAGGAAGTTCTCAATAAATTAATCCCCAGATTAAAACAAACAATTGGTAAAAATGCAAATAATGTAAATATCGTTTTCCCACAACACGCTAGACAAGGTATTGAACAAAATTTTGTCGATTATCCTAAAGGATACGTAAAGGGTGATTTAGAATCAGCAACATCAATTCATCAACGAATGATGGAACAAAGAGAAAATGATGGTATGAGACAACAAAATATATATATGCCACAACAGCAACAAATGCAAAAACAAATGACATTTATGCCTTCAAATTCTACGGATACTGGATTTCCTGCACCATTTGAATCATCTACAAGAGACATTCGCAATGGAGATGTTAAATCAGCATATGAAAGTATGATGTCTGATAGAGGTATTCCAGGAATAAAACCAACTCTTAATCAAGTAGGTTCACCAATAATTTCCAATACAAACACAGTCGAACCGCCTCCAGTTGTTCTTCCATTTCCAGAAGGAAGAGTAGAAATTCCTGCTGAAAATCCAAATATGCAAAAATACACTGATCAACATTCAAACAATGTAAATAGTATACAATCTTATGATGATATTCTTTCACACCGAAACAATGAAATAAATGAAATGTTATCTAACCGAAATGCACGATTAGATGAAAATGAAAAAATAAAATTACGAGATAATGTTCCATCTATACCTCCCCCACCCCAATTTTCTGTTAATTTGGATACAAATGTAACAGAACACAATGCATATACAAATATGTCAAATATTGATGGAGATCCAGAAAATAATTTTAGAACTAATGGAGATGTTGAAAATGTATTTACAAATAGAATTATATCTGAAAATGCAAACAAGATACAAAAAAGTCAAATAATAGAAAGAGAGTATTATGTAACAATAGATAGTAGAGATAGAGACAGAACTGTATGGTCAAATCCTAACAATTATGCAATAAATTTCCAAGGTAGTAGTAATTCCAGTATTGGAAGAGTATTTAAAAATGTTAAAAGTATAAAATTAATCAGTGCACAATTTCCATATATAAGCGATTTTAATTCTACACGATATATAACTCTTGAAATCGAGGAAATAGGTAGTGTTAGTTATGGGACAAATATAACACTTTCAAAAGCTTTCGCGAAACTTAAATTTGAAGATGATTCTATAAGAACACTTCAAAGTAATGTAGGAAAATTTGTATCTCCGGATATTGAAGATACATCTAAAATTTACAAAAAATCATCACTAGGTCATTTAAATAAAATGACAATACTCTTTAGAAAACCAGATGGTTCAATACTATCATTTGGTTCAGATTATTTAGCATCTGCGACAGGAAATGATTATAATGTTACATCGGCATTAGACGTTGCACAAGGTACTGATGAGCATGATGGATATATTAAAATAACAACAAATGTTATTGATGATATATGGAGTGATATAAATATAGGAGATGCTGTATTTGTATCATTAGATGACACAGCATCTGGTGATACAGTACCATCAATAGTAGGAGATCATATTATTCGTGCAGCAGTTAAAACTGGTAGTGGGGCAAATTATATTATACTTGATACAAAAGTCAATACTTTTACAACAACTGGTACTCAATCACACGTAAAAGCAAATATAACAAATGTACGTTCAAGTAGTATTTGTGATAGATTACAAAATACTTTAACATTTAAGGTGGTTACTCTTGAAAAAGACAGTGATGATATTTTACAAGATATTGAGGTATAATTTTCTTAATCATTAGTTTCTTGCTTAGTGTGTTTATCATATATTTTTTTTAATGAACCTCTATTTAAACGATGGAGTCTTTTCATTGCAAGTTTTTCACGTAGTTTTTCACGTGCACTTTTATTTTCAATGTTTTGAGGGTTTTGAGGAACAGTATGATTACATTCTTCGGTGTGTTGGTGTTGATTTTGTTGATTTTGTTGATTTTGTTCTAAATTAATATTCATAAAAGATGGACCACTCATTTTAGGTTGTTCTTGTTGGGTTTGTTGTGAATTTTTATCAGTGCATTCGGATATATTATTGTCTGTCATTACCTATTATGGTATTGACACACTAAAACTTTAAATATAACTTTTTGATTAAATAATTATTTTGTTTTATTTTACATTTATAGTAAAATCCATTAAATTATTTATCTCTAAATATTCTTTATAATCATTGTTTATTTTTTTATAGAGTTGTTTTTGTATTATTTTTAATATATTAATTACAGTATTGCGGACGTTAATACTTGGATTAGATGTAAATAAATCATTTTGATAATATTCATAAACAAGTCTAGTTAAATTATACATCTTTTGATGTAATTTATCACAATCATCTATACTATTTTTATCACAAGACAATTCAATATCACCGATTGGTGATATTTTGAATCTTCTGTTAAAATTTAATATTTCTTTTACTATAAATTTATTTGGAATAATATCTATTTTTTGTAAAACATCAATAATAACATCACAATCACTGATTATTTGTGATACAATAGGTTTATTTCCATTAAATAGTTTATATAATCTTTTTATTATGATATAATTATTTGTCTCTATTGCAAACAACCATAAACGTTTTGCATACTTTAGATAATCAGTTTGACATTTATAACATATTATATAATCATATAATGTTACCAAATAAGGTTTTTCAAATTTTTTAGATAACCATAATGGATTATTTAACGCGTTTTGTGATTTATATTTTGATTCATTTTCAAATTCTTCCGGTGAATTTATAGGATAGTATTGTAATATAAAAAATGAAGTACATTCAATTAATCGATTGTCTATTTTACCATATACATCAATCTTTACAATTGATTTTTCTTTTTGATTTAATGCTTCTTCCATTGTAATTTTTCTTCCTTTAATATGTTTGAAACCATTTACCATTTCATCAATATCCCATCTTAATGTATAATATTCTCTTAATTTATTTGAAAAGTCAACAAATTGTTTCGGCGTGGGATTATCATGAATGTATGTAAGAATATCACTATATTCTTGATTTGAAAACAATTTTTTATCAAATAAATTTTTTAATATTTTTAATATTTTCGCTTTGTTATAACCTATTATTACCGCATTTTCTATGAAAATTACTTTTTCAGTTGTATTATATGTTGCTTTTTTATTAAGGATATTTGTTTCTTTTGTTTTTTTTGTTTCTTTTATTTTTTTATTTTTAATGTCTCCAATATCAATAAAATATCTATTATCATACCCTAATTTAAAGTCTGAAAAGTAAATATTATCAGATAATTTTATTTTCATTGCCATTTCTTTAAACGCATTCGAGTAATAAGAAATTGCAAATTTTTTGTTACCAATAACAACGGATACATCATTTACATCAATATCACCTGGATATTTAAACATATCATATTTGAATGTTCCGACAACTTTTGTTTCTCCATGAATACTTGGTAAACTATCAATTGTTATTATTTTCCATATATTTAATAATTCTTTTGCATAAATTTTTTCAATCGACGTGAATTTTGTAATATCTCTTAATTTAATTACTATGTCGTCATTGTTGGATGTATTGGATGTGTTGGATGTGTTTATATTTTGTGTATCTCTTTTTATAATGATAGTATTTTGTGTATTTTGTGTATTTTGTTTATTTTTTTTTATTTTTTTTTTTAATTTTTTATTTATTTTGTTTATTTTTGTATCTAATTTATTTAATTCAAGTTTAATATTATCGTTATCTAATAAAATAGATTTTTTACTAACACTATTAAGTATATATAACGCAATTTTAATTGATAAATTTGATAACATTGTAATTTATATTATATATAACATATAAATTTCTGTAATTTATATATTATTTCTGTAATTTCTGTAATTATTGTAATTTATGTAATTATTTATATAAATCATACAATCTAATTTAAATCCCAAAGGTATTTTCACCACTATATATTATATATAAAAATCCATCTTTATCCTGGTGTTGTTTATATATAGTTGACATCATACTATTTGCTGGTGGTAATATATTATTTATAAATATAAATAATGCCTCTTGTTGTTTTAATGCTAATCGTTTTCTAATTATAAAAATAAATTGTCCTACAGTTAAGTCACTTGGTACAAGATATTTATTTTTATCAATATTTTTAAGATTTGCGGTAGGTGCTTTTTCTACTATAACTGGTATTCGTTCTGGATATTTTTCCAAAATACGACTTGACTCTTGCAATCTTTTTTCAAAAGTATGCTTATTTTTAAAATTTGTCATATTATGTATTATACTTTGAAAGTAATTCTTAAAGTATTAATTTAATTAATGTATTTTAAAAATATTATTGATTTATTATTGATTTATTATTGATTTATTTTAAAAATATTGTACAATATTATAAATGAAAGCTATATTAGTTAAGAATTTAGTTTTATTTGTTTCATTTTTTGTTATATATAGTATTTATTTTAATGTAAAACCAAGTGATTGGAATGGTCTGGAAAACAACCCAAATGATTTTATTAATGCAATGTATTTTAGCATTGCTACACATAGTACAACTGGTTATGGAGATATAAATCCAACAACTAGTGTAGGAAAAGTAATAACATCAATTCATATGTTGTTAGCATTTTTAATAAATATATTATAAGTGTCGATACGGAGATTCGAACTCCAGTTTTCACGGCCACAACGTGATGTCCTACCACTAGACGATATCGACTAGTATAAAGTATTTATATAAAAAATATTATAGTATTTGTTCTATAATATTTTATTTAACGATGAGTGTGAGATTTGAACTCACGCGGGGAAACCCCAATAGATTAGCAGTCTATCGCCTTAACCACTCGGCCAACTCATCTAATACTTTATTTCGATTGCATGAAGTGGGATTCGAACCCACGCCTCATAGAGACTAGCGCCTAAAGCTAGCGCCTTAACCAACTCGGCCATCCATGCAAATTTTATTTTAATTGTTTTAAATTTAATAATTTGTTTTATTATTTTTGATATGTTTTTTTTGGTATATTTTTTGGTATATTTTTTGGTATATTTTTTGTATTTGTATATTTTTTGTATTTGTATATTTTTTGTATTTGTATATTTTGGTATTTTCGTTTGTATATTATTCATCACTTTCCTCGTCACTCTCTTCACTGTCATTGCTCTCATTTTCTTCGTCACTCTCATCAAATGCGCATACACCTTTCTTAAGATCTCCCTCAGAACCAGATGATACAACAAGAACTTGTTTCAATACAAGAGTTACACCAAATCTTTGTGCAGCCACCCAAACCGAAGAAACTTGGAAGAGACATTTGACAGTTGCACCACGTTGAAGAGCATCTTCAACACTAATTTTGTGTCGGTTAGAATCGAATGCCTCGCATTGGAAAGTATCTGATTGTTCTTTGTATCCTTTATACAATTTAATACGAATACTATCAGGGAATTTACCATTCAGTTCACCAGTATCTCTATCTTTGGATTTACGAATTACATCAGTAAAGAGTACTTTTACTACATCGAGTTTGGTGTATTTTTTCTTAAACCAATCCGTTGAATACTTGACAGCATCTTTAATAATTTTCTCTTGGAAATTCTCCATCATTTTATGGAAAGTTTGCTGTCCATCGCTCTTATTTTTAGAAAATGCAATATCAGTATTAAATTTTCCACCCTCCCAAGAAGCGAGACCAAATGGAACATCCATTTCCGGACTTGCCCATCGAAAAGGTCCAACATCACCATTTTTATTCTTGTAATTAATGTAAATTGTTCTCCCTCCTGAAGCATTCGCTTTAACATCGGAATATACTACATTATTCAAATCAATTTCATTACTTTTCATATTATTGTTGTTCTTGCTCATTTTCTTCTTACTCTTTATTGTGTCTTATCTTTAAGTTTTAATTTTTATTTTTTTTAAAACTTTTCAAGACTGAATTTGGTCAGTAAATTTTAATTTATATTTATTTGATTTATATTTGATTTATATTTGATTTATATTTGATTTATATTTGATTTATATTTTCATTATTTATTTATACTTAAAACTTGATATTATAACATAAGATAAATGGTATTAAAAATATATACAAATAAAAGAAATTATCATATATGGTATCGAATAAGTATTTTATTATGGATAATATTAGGTGTGTCTTCGTGTATTATAGGTTTTGTCAGAAATAATACTTATATGGGTTATGGAGGTATTATAATAGTTTTTATTGCTATAGTTTATAGTATATATGTTCATTATTCTGAAAAACGTCGTGATAGAAAATTAGAAGATATATATGACAATTTTAATAGACCGTCATCTATATCTTATGAAAGTACTTAAAAATAAATCAATTTTCTTGTTTATCATTTTGATAATCACCTACGTTATGATAATCATCATTATAATCCCCAACATTATAACCATTCATATTTACATTTATTATATCGTGGTTTTGGTTTTGGTTTTGGTTTTGGTTAATTAAATTAGAGTATTGTTCTACTGGATTTTTATTTTGTTGTTCATTTTGTATTAATTTTGCACCTTTTAATAAAAGCACCGAATTTGATGGATTTGCTTTGTTTCTTTCTTTTCTAGTACTTTTCATTAGTTTAAAGAATTGTTGCATTGTTTTCTTTTGAACTTTTTCTACTTGACCTGCAAAAGTTTCATATGCTTCAGAATGATTTTCAAAATTCTTATATGTTCCTGTAAGTTGGAAGTATTCCCATCCTTCGGCACGAAGTGTTTCTAATGCCATACGATACATAAAGTAATGCTCTCTAAACTGGAATACTTCGGATATTATATTACAAATTGTAGTAAGTGCTGAAATACCTAAAACAGTCCAATATATAATATCTCGTAATGATTCATCGAGATTTTGAACAGATAGTATAAGTGGTGTAACTAAAGTTCCAAATGCTATTATAAATTTAAATAAATTTGCAAAAATTTTAGTATTTTTTGATTCTTTACGAAAATTATCTAACTCTTCAAGATATCTATATTTCAAAAATAATTTATATGTATCTGGTAAGTCGATTTTTCCTATAATTTCTCTCATATGATTGATTTTTTTATCTTCACAACATAATGAATTTGTTCCACAACAAGACATTTTAATATAAAATATTGTATTCTTTATATTAAAATGTATAATATAGTTAAAAAATGTATAATATAGTTAAAAAAATGTATAATATAATTTAAAAAGTATAGTTAATTTTGCGTAATATTTTACAATAATTCCATCTTATTAGGATCGCAAAATTCTATTATATGCTTATTAACAACCCTTCGTATAATTAATGGAATTTTGTGTTCATTCAATTCTAAAATTGCAATTTCAGTTGGTGTTCGCTTTGTATCCCTTCTTTGTATTTGAGATATTGCCCCCATTGAAATCATTTGTGACCGAACACCAATAAGTTTAGTATACTCATACTTTGATATTATTAAAGGAGTAAATTTAGGTTTACCAGCATCATTCTGAGAACTTATATCTTTTAATATAGTTGAAACATCATCAATTGGTACATCAGAATCTGATATGTGTTCGTCATCTGAATTAAATTCAAATTCATCTTCACTATTATATTGTTGTTCTGGTTCACTATCTGACATATCTTATTATTTATAATAATTGTTTATATTAAATTCAATTTTAATTTAATTAATAATAAAAATCTAAATTGATACATTAAATATAATTATAACCTAATCTTCTAATTTCCAAACATTTGAACACGGAATATCTTCTTTAGATTGCGTACATACCAATGTTATACTCATATCTTGCATATCTCTTATCATTACTGCTTCGGTATTTTCTTTTTTACATTTAGGACAATCATATTCAGTAGTTCTCATATGGGTTATATCATTAATAATATTTCTGGCGAGTCTCGGTCTAATTGAAATATTTTCTTGAGTACTTTCATAATATTTTTTTGATACTACTTTTCTTTCGCTTTGCCGTTCATAATTACAAATCTCTCTTTTACATTTGTAAATTACAGTATTACCAGTTTCTTTATTTATCGATGGGTCCATTGCAGAATTACATAAATCACAGAATTCCATTTCCTTACACTTAGTTTATATTTTCATATTCAATTTTTAAATTTATTTATTAAAAGTTAAATTTTGAATTTATTTCAGTTAAATTAGAAATTTATTTCAGTTAAATTTCGTTAAGTTAAAACAATTTAAAATGATAATCTATGTATATTTATAGGGATGTCATGGTTTTTTGGTTTTTTTAATAAAAATAATAATGATTGTAAAAATATAATAGCACTTGACGAGTCATCGTTCTTAGAAAAAGATAGATTTGTTAAAAATCTAAGTGTTCATCAAAAATTGTTCTTTTCACAAGATAACAATGTTGATTTACTTGATAGTGCTTGGTCAATTGATTCTAAATTAACATTAAATGTTATTTTTGCAAAAAGAAAACTATCCGAAAATATGATGAACTCATTTATAGAATCGATGATGTGGTTATATAACATTCATACGGATAAATTTTTAGATATATTACATCATATCCCTGATGTGTGTTTTTGGACTGATATAATAATATTAAATCGTAAAATAAAAGATACTATAGTTACTAATAAAATTGCATATATATTTGCAGAACATCTACAAAAAGATATATTATCAGATAATTATGTATCAGCTTGTTGTAATTATATACCATTTCAAACACGAAAATATTCAAAATTACAAAGTTTAATTATGAATGAAATGAAAGTTAACATAAACGAATATAGAAGAATAATTATGGCTCTTAAAGAAAGATATTCATTAAATAAAAAGGAAATTTATAAAACAAACACATATATAAATCCAATCACATTAATATGTAAATATGTAAAATCAAAATCTATTAGTGATACATATGAAGAACTATTTTCTAGAGTAATATCTGATTATATGAATTGTCATATCGTTGAAAACACAACATTAATAATCGACCCATCTGTAAATTTTAATACTATCACGTTACGTCTTGTTACTTTATTAAATATTATGTATAATATGACATCTAATAATCAATTACTAAATATGAATATAAATAACAATAAAACATTTAAGGAAAATATATCTAATCAGGCAATTAACCATATTAAAGAAGATGAATATATACAATTTTTGTCTTGTAGAAACGTAAAAAACAAAAACATTTTGTTTATATCATCATCATCAATTTCGAATGATAGTTGGATTTTAAAGGAAAATCCCGAAAATATTATTAATGTAATAATTAATAAAAATAATACCCTTGACGATACTAATATTTCATTAGATACAATTAAAAATACAAATTCACATTTTGAACTAAAGGAATATACTTTAGGGAACGGTACAAATGTTATAGATATATGCACTAGTCCTCATATATTTATTATAATATTATTAAAAATTAAAGATTTTACTATAGATAGTATTATAAAATCCTTAACAGATGATGTTAATCACATAGTTTAATTTTAAATTAAACATTTAATTTATTTATTGAATTCTTTATCAGATACAAAATCCCATTGGTCAATTTGATTTTTATTTTCATTTTTATTTTCATTATCAAATGAATACTCACTATTTTGTTTGTATTCGTATTCATTGTATTTATCGTATTCATCACCATAAAATTTATGATGTGGACAATCATTCCTAACATTTTCTACATTGTTATCGACATTTTGGTTGTCATCAACATTTTCATTATTGTCTCCAAGCAAAACATTTTCATAAGTATCTACAAATGGCATTGTTAATGTCCAAAGATTATCGTATAAACAATAATTTTCATATGATGTCAAACCTTCAGAAAATGAAAGGATTCGAGTTGCCGATATATTTAACCATCCAGTTGTTTTAAGAATAAAACGAATAGTTCTATCTTTTAAATGATTAATACTAAATGCTAAGTCTTTATAATCTTCTGACGGATGTTCATTTTTATAGTTTTCATAATCTGGGTACGTTAATGTATCATCCATAAAAAAGAAAAACCGACTTGTTTTAAATTCATCTTCACTCATAGTGTCAAAATAGTCTTTGTTTGCTTTAACTTTAATAATAAAAAAGTTATGTTCTGGATATTGCATTTCAAAATTTAACTTGGATTTTTTAAGAGATGATGTAATATGACCTGTTTCTCTCAGTATATATCTAGCGAAGTTATTTTTAAATTGATTAATCGATAGTCCGAAATAAGCATACATTTTATATAAAAAGTGAGTGTCTTTTTATATAGTTTTGAAAAATTGGATAATTTAATTTAAATTTATAATGTATTTGCTATATCTCGTACTTTTTTATTAGTAGATACTGAATATAATATTACGAATAAAATTAATGCAATAAGTGCATATCTAATGTTTATAATATTTCCCGATAATGAATCTATACTACTATCATTCTTCTTAATATTTATTGTTAATCGTTGCGATTTTTCCTCTAAATTTGTAATTTCTTGTTGTTTAGATTCAACTTCATCTTTAATTGTTGTAAGTACAGTTTCTAATTTAGTATCCCAATCATTTACTTGTACTTGTACGTGGTCATATATAAACGCAATTTGTTTATTAGCATTTAATATATTTAAATAATCTCTAAATGCTGCCTTAAGATATGGAACACTCTTTTTATTTCTTAATAATCTTGCATAATCTTCATAATCGAATGAACTATCAGAATTATCAGAATTAATGTTTTGAAACATATCTTTAATTGGATGTTGTAATGCATTCCATCCATTCCCTGCACCTTCATATTTTGCTAATAAATCGTAATTTCTTTCAAGTGATTTCGTAGAATCATATAAAATCTTTGATAATCTATTTAATTCAAGATGGCATTTTTCTCCACAATCATTTGTTGTATGCCAAGATGGGTCAATCCCCCTTGGTAATGCACAAGTTACTTTATCACCATCCCCAGATATTTGGCATAAAGTACTTCTACAACCTAATGCAGTATACATACCTCTTGCAGAACTGTTTGTTACGGATGCTCTTTCATTGGGACTATTCATTACTCCTGAACCTCTATTATGAGTTGCATTTGTCCAATATCCCTTGTGAATATTTATTAATTCTTGTGGATTATTTAATGATGCACACGCCATATTACGTGCTCCTAAATTCATAGTTGTAGGTATTGCATTGGTAAGATTTTCCGATGGTCTGTACATATTTGTTCCACCAATATTTCCACAACTGTCCGATGAAGTTCCTGTACCACAAGATAATCCATATGCAATATTTGCTTTTGCTACTGCTTCAGAACATGTAGGTGATTGAGATATATTTTTTTGTACTTGTATATTTCCAAGTTGAGTATATAATGTATCGTCACTGCTATTGTCTACTATATTTTTACCTCCACATACACGAGAAATATCACTTAATGTTTTTTTTCTAATATAATCGATATTACCAGGTGGCCAATTATTCATATTCTATAACTAATACTAACATTTAATTACAAAATTAAATGTTTATAAACATAAAATAAAATTATTATATGAAATTATTATATGAAATTATATGAAATTATATGAAATTATCGTAAATAGTATTTAATTGTTTTTATATATAGTAAAAAATATTGTTAATGATACAATTAATGCAAACATAGTAAACATATGTTCTTTACTAAAAACTTTTTTATCTGAATATAATTTATTTCTTATTTTATCATTTAATAATCTTTGTTTAGAATTATCAATTTTATTTATCTGATTTGAAATAGTTTCTCTTAATGAAAGTATTTTTTTATCTTGTTCGCCAATAAGTTTATCATTTGACAAAACCTCATGTCTAAATGAATTAACTTCGGATATAACACCTTCAATTGATGTGTTTAACTTATCTCTTATACCAGATAATTGACGTTTAAGTTCATCGGCAAAATCTTGTTGGTCAGTTGAACGTCCAAATCTTGCATCATAATATCTATTTCTTGCTGTTTCTAATTCGGTTTGAATTGTACTTACATTTTCTGCTAAATCAACTAATCTATTTTTTCTTTCCATTTCAAAATCTCTCGATGAAACATTTCTTTCATTTTCTGTTAATGATAATTCATTTATATTTAATCGTGACATATCTATTTATTTACAATATTATTTATTTACTAAATTATAAAACATATTTAATGTATTTGTAAAAACGTTATTAGGAAGAAATGCATTCGCATACTTTGTTTTTATTGCTGTTACAGCAACGTCTTGTTCCATTAAACCATATTTAATTAAATAGCAAGCTACAACGGTAGGTGATAATTGTCGTCCGTTTTCACAACATACCAATACTTTTATATTTGATATTAAATAATTATCTATAATTTCCGTTACAGATAATGCATATCTATATAACTCTTCAACTCGATCTGCATTTTCACCATTAATTGGTATAGAATGTTCATATTTAACTTTAACATTTTGCATTCCCTTAGATATATTTACAATAGCAGTTATCCCCTTTCCATTTAAACCCATATTATTATTAGCATCACCAATATCTCCGATCCATAAATTTGGAATAATTTCTATCATTGCTTTATTTAATATAATATATTCAATAAGTAAAGTTTACTATTAAGTAGTTTATACTTATAGAATAAAATATAGAATAAAATATAAAATATAATGGAAAAATATACTGAATATAGATTTTTTTATAAAGCAGATGACAGTAATGACAATGATGACAGAAATGACAATGATGACAGTAATGACAATGATGACAGTAATGACTATGTTTGTTATACTATCTCGACATATCAAAATGATATTGGTTGTAAAAATAATTATTTAAACATTCTTAATTCTATTGTAAATTCTGAGTCAGTTCCATATGAATCAATTCCTAATAATTTTATTGAAGTATATCCTTTACCTATGTTTAAAACGTCTTGGGGAACAAATGCTATTGAAATTTTTAAAAAGTGTGATTCAAATTATATTGACAGATTTGAAATTTCTAAATTATACTCTCCAAAAATGAAAGATAAAATACAATACGATAAAATGATGTATAATATGAGGAGATTATCGGATTATGAATATATATCTGATACAATTCCTAAATTGTCATATTATGTAAATGATATTGAATTATTTTATAAAAGTAATTCTCTTAGTATTGATGATTTTGAATTAGATTATTATAAATCTATATATAACGAACTTGGTCGATTACCAACAAATGTTGAATTATACGATTTATCTCAATCTAATAGTGAACATTCTAGACATTGGTTTTTTAGAGGTAAATTAATCGACAATGAAAATAATATTGATGTTTTAGATGGTAAATCTTTAATGGATATTGTAAAAGAACCTCTTGATAATATTTCGAAAAATGGTATTAATGCGAATGTAAGTAAGATAGCTTTTAAAGATAATGCCAGTTGTATTATTGGTGATGATATCTATGAATTACAACCTATAATACATTCACGGGATTCGGTATATTTACCTTCTTACAAAAAAATATGTTCTACTTTAACTGCTGAAACACATAATTTTCCTACTGGTATATGTCCTTTTCCTGGTGCTACAACAGGAACAGGTGGTAGAATAAGAGATACTATTGCTATTGGAAAAGGCGGCGAAATGAAAGTTGGAACTATAGGATATTGTGTTGGAAATATTGATGCATTCTTATACAATGAAGATGAATATAATACAGTTTCTATAAAAGAAATTCCGAATGAAATTATCAATATTAATAAAAATAATATTTATCCACCAAGTTTTGATTGGGTTCAAAAAAATTGTTCTGTTAATCCACTTACAATTCTTATAGAAGCAAGTAATGGTGCATCTGATTATGGAAATAAAATTGGTGAACCATTAATCAACGGGTTTGTTCGTTCATTTGGAATTGATGTTGTTGAAACAGAAAACAAAACAGAAAACAAAACAGAAAACAAAATAGAAAGATTAGAATGGTTAAAACCTATATTATTTAGTGGTGGTATTGGAACAATGGATGAAAATAAATGTAAAAAAGATATCGATATAGGTGATTTAATTATTATGTTGGGTGGTCCAGCATATCGAATTGGTGTTGGTGGAGGTTCTGCTTCCAGTAGACAACAATCATCAGAGTTTGTAAATCAAGATTTCAATGCAGTTCAAAGAGGAGATCCTGAAATGGAAAATAGATTAGTTCGAGTTATTCGTTCGTTGACTCAATGTAAATTTGAAATAATAAAATCTATTCATGATCAGGGTGCAGGTGGTTTAGGAAATGTTGTTAAAGAAATATGTGATCCATTAGGTGCTGATGTTGATATAGGTAAAGTAAATTTTGGTGATAAAAGTATGTCATCCCTTGAAATATGGGTTGCTGAGTATCAGGAACAAGTTACTATTGTTATATCACCTTTAAATTTGAATGTATTAAAGGATATTTGTAATCGTGAAAATTTACCATTTGCAGTAATAGGAAATATAACAAATACTGGGAATATAGTTGTAAAAAACTCAAGAATATCAAATGAATTATCACCGATTGTTGATTTACCATTAAATAAAGTCCTTGGTGATGTTCCAAGAAAAACATTTAATGTTTCAGATTATGGTTCATATAGTTATAATCCAAATAAATTGTATCCAAATAAATTGTGTCCAAATCAATACCCAAATAAAGACACAAATGATATTTTTACAACACATAGTGAATTAATTGAAAAATATGGATTAAAAACATTAAATTTAGTTTTGGGTTCGATGTCAGTAGGTTCTAAAAATTTTCTTACAAGTAAAGTTGATAGAAGCGTAAGTGGTCTTGTTGTTAAACAACAATGTGTAGGTTTTACAAGTTCAACAGTTAATGATTATGCTTTGATAGCACATTCTTATTTTGGAACAACTGGTACAGTTACATCTATTGGAGAACAACCTATAATTATGATTCGAAATCCAAAAGCGGGTGCACGAATGGCAGTTGCAGAAATGATAATGAATATGATAATGTGTCCTATTAAATCAACATCTCAAAATAATGGATTAAGTGGGATTCGATGCTCATCTAATTGGATGTGGCCATCTAAAACTGGAAAAGATGGATTACGATTAGCAGATGCAGCAAAGAGTATGGCGAAATTTATGACTGATTTAGGTATCGCTTGTGATGGAGGAAAAGATAGTATGTCAATGCGTGTTTCGTCGAAAGATACCATTATGGAACCAGTGACGGAACCAGTGACAGAACCAGTGATGGAACGAAATAAAATTACAACGGTAAATGCCCCGGGTTCTTTAGTTATTTCTGGTTATGCACACGTTTCCAATATTAATCATTGTTTATCAAGTGGTTTTGTTGGTATTAATAATAGTATAATATTAATTGAAATGAATAAAAAATACAGATTAGGTGGTTCTGTATTTGAAATAAATACAAGAAATTTTGATTATGTTATAAATAATATTGGAGATGATACACCAGATATTGAAAATCCCCAAATGTTAAAAGATTTATTTGTTTGTATTCAAAATTTAATTTGTGAAAATATGATATTATCAGGACACGATAGAGGAGAGGGTGGATTAATTACTACTATATCTGAGATGTCTTTCCCAAACTTAATTGGAGGTCAATATTTAATTAATGGTGATATTTTTAACGATATAGAAGACGATATATCAGAAAATAATAAAGAAATTAAAATTTATCAAAAATTACAATCTTATATGTATTCTGAAGAAATTGGATTAGTTATTGAAGTATCTAGTAAAAATGAACAATATGTTATGTCAAAATTAAAAGAAATAGGTTGTTTCTGTTCTAAAATAGGAACAACTACTTCGGAACCTTCAATAATTATACGTTATAATGAACATTTTAATGGACATTTTAATGAACATTTTAATGGACATTTTAATGAGAAGTTAAATGTTAATTTTGATGAGAATATTTATAAAAATATATATGGTAAATGGGATATATTATATTTAAAAAATATTTGGGAAAATATTAGCAATAGAATTAATAAATTACAAGGAAATGTCAAAACATCTTGCGAAGAAAGTAATCAATGGAATAAATACCAACTTGATAAAATAGGAAACAGAGATAATGTATTATATAATTTATGGAATTGTAATACTGATATCAAATTTAATATTAAAATAAATCATCAATTCAATAATTTTTATGATAAAATGAATATAATGAATGATTATTTACCAGATGAAAAATATGTAGGCATTATTCGTGAAGAAGGTAGTAATGGTGATATAGAAATGGCATATGCGTTTTTTGCAGTAGGTTTTACAGTAATCGATATTAATACATATGATCTTATAAAAAATCCTAAACTTTTACAAAAATTATCTGGAATTGCTTTTGTTGGTGGGTTTAGTTATTCTGATGTTTTTGGTGCTTCAATGGGTTGGTATAAAAGTTTAATATCAAATGAGGATTTGATAAAAGAATTAGAAAATTTTAAAAATAGAAATGATACATTCAGTTTAGGAGTATGTAATGGTTGTCAGTTGATGTCATTGTTGGGATGGGTCGGTAAGGTCGGTAAGGTCGGTAAGGTCGGTAAGGTCGGTAAGGTCGGAACCGTAGGAACTGTAGGAACCGTCGGAACCGTCGGAACTGAGGATCATATAGATAATATTAAAACTTGTAGTCAAATATTTAGAAAAAATAGTTCTAATCGCTTTGAATCACGATTTTCGATGGTAAAAATTCTTAAATCACCATCAATTATGTTAAATGATTTAGATGAATCTGTTTTGGGAATATGGGTAGCACATGGTGAAGGAAAAGCATCGAAAGAATTGATTTCTGAATTAATCGAAAATAATGATGACGATACATCATTGTTACCAATAAGATATGTTGATTTCAATGGTAATATAACAACCGATTATCCTGAAAATCCAAATGGTTCTTATTTGGGTGTTGCAGGTATATGTTCTGAAGATGGAAGACATTTGGCAATGATGCCTCATCCTGAACGCTGTGTTATTGAATGGCAAATGCAATGGATACCAGATAAATTAGTATCTAACAGACATACACCTTGGATTAAAATGTTTTCAAACGCATATGAGTGGGTATTAAAACATTAAAATGTGCTTTATTTTAGTTTTTTTTAGTTTTATTTTAACTTTATTTTAATTTTTATTTTAGTTTTTATATAAACATTAATGACACAATACTATTAGTTAACAATGACGACACGTATTATCCATTCACCTAATTGTTGTCATACCGCAAAAGAAGTATCTTGGTATGCAGCAACATTAATAAAACCCGATGAATTGGTATTTGCAGGTTATACAAACGGCAATTTATTTACAAAAGATGTAATGGGGAAAAAAATTTATAATTTTCTTTCATATGAAAAGGATTATACTATAAATTTTAATAATAGTAAAATTAATATAATAATAAAAAAACTTTATTATGAACAATATAGACCAGATCTTACAACAACTAATGCAGCAGAATTTTTCTTTGACATTATATTATCCGGTGAATCAAATGAGATAATTGATTTGTTTATTAAAACTGCTAAAAAAAAATATAGAGAAGATATTTTAGATGACACAGATGATGTAAATAAAATTAATTGTTGGATGTTTGATGACGGTTATTGGGAATCGAACTATAAATCAAAAAAACGAAATATCGATACTGTATATCTCCCCAAAAATACCCGTGATAATTTAATTGATGATATAGAAAGTTTTATGTCGAAAGATAGGGAAAAAATGTATGATAGAATGGGTATACCATATAAAAGAAATTATCTATTTGAAGGATTGCCAGGTAGTGGTAAAACAAGTCTTATTAGAGCAATCGCGTCAAAATTTAATATGGATATTGGATTTATTACATTATCTAGTAAAACAACAGATTCAGTTATTAATAGGGGAATAAGAAGAATTCCAAAAAAATGCATTTTGGTTTTGGAGGATATTGATTGTTTATTTGTCGATAGAAAACAAGGTGATATTGATAAAAATAGTATTACTCTTAGTGGTTTATTAAATATATTGGATGGTATAAATCATACAAATGGTCTTATTACAATATTGACAACAAATTATGTTGATAGACTTGAAAAGGCACTAATTCGTCCTGGGCGAATTGATTATAAGATTTCATTTAAATATGCTGTAAAAGAGCAAATTGAACAAATGTATAAAGTATTCTTTCCTGATAGAGAGGATACTGATGAATTTGTTATAAAAACAAAAAATATAAAAATGACAACTTCTGCATTACAGCAATTTTTATTTGAAAATTTATTTAAAAAAATTTGTAATCCCTTAAAAAATATTTCAGAATTAGAAAAACTATGTCAAACTAATGATGTGTCCGAAAAACTATATATGTAATTAGGATGAATATAAACCAGGCCAATGTTTGATTTTGTTAGTAGCACTTAGGGTAGGAAATGCGGATAAATGACGACGCAATCCTTCTTGACTAAGGCGTGGTTTATATTGCACCGTTGTGGGTGTTGTAGACGCAATTCTAGATTCAGTCTCGGCAATCGCACCTCTTCTTACTGCTTGTAGTTCAGCTCGTCTACCACGTTCGTGTTGTTGTGCTTTTATCTTTAGATTATTAATTCGTCGTGATTGTAGATTCATCTGTGAACGTAATCTACGTTTTATTTGTTGAGTTTTTGTCTGTTGTACTCTTCTCTTTTGAGTTTGTTTTGCCATTAATTCTTTTGCTTTTTGTTGAATTCTTTTTTGTTGTAATTTTCTCTTAGTAGTTCTTGAATCATTTGAATAAACACTGTTGGTATTGTTTCTTCTAGAAAACTTTATGTTGTTAATACTTTTACCATATTTTTTTAAAAATTTTTCTCTGTTGTCTGTTTTTTTAGATTTTTGTTTTCTAATTTGTTGTAATACTTGGTTACGTGTTTGTTTCTTAATCTTTTGTTTTTCTGCATTATTTGCAGCACGTTTGCGTTTTTGGTCATCCATGTGTTTATCCATTTGAGCACGTAATTTCGCTTTTAGTGCGACTTGACGTTCTTCTTGTTTTCTAATAATTTGTTTTGCTTGGGATAATTTTCTTTCGGATTCTTCTTTTTCTTTTAATAATTTGTTTTTTTCTTCGATAACTGCTAATTTTTTTAATTCAGTGACAAAGTCATCTAAACTTTTTGAATCATATACATTATATTTTTGTTTTAATTGATTTAATAATCTAATATTATATATTGTTTCAGCATCATAATGTAAATTTCTGTCTAAATATTTACACATTTTAGCAACTTCACTTAATAGCACATCGGTTTTAACTTTTTTATTGGTAATTAAATCTGAACGAGTATTTAATTGTTTCTTTATACGATCAATTGCAAAATCTAATCTGGAAGCAATATCTTTTTCAGATATATTATTCGGTTCTCTTGTATTTAACTTACTAATATCAATATTTGATTGACCAGCACCCATATTATACTATATATATACATATATATTTTGTTTGAAATTAAAAATTAATTTATTGAAATTAAATCATACTTCAATAAATTTTATAATTGGATGTTTAAATTTAAACGCAACAGATAACGATAAAGTAAAGTATAAATTTACCTTAAATTAATTTAATAATATTCTTCATAATTTTAAATTTATTTGTAATTTTTGGTATTTATTTGTTAGAGTAACTATTACATCTTTTGCTAACAGATTGTTGATATGGTGTACTAAATTCGCCACCTTCTTGAGAATATGCCTGGCAACTTAGTGAACGAACAGCACCTAAACTTGGTGTTCTTTGTGCTTGTTGTGTTTGTTGTGCTTGTGTCCCAATACATCTAGTTCTACCAAAAATATTTAAATTAACGTTATTACAATTTTCTAAATCAAACATAACACTTTCTTCAAGTTTATTTATAGATAATTCCATTCGTTTGTCACTAAGACCACTCTCATTCCATTTATTTATGAATTCTTTCACTTTATCTCGATAATCATTATTTTCTGTTATATAATCACATAGTTTTGCATATTGTAATCTATACATATGTATCAATATATCATTTTTAATATTTTCATCTAAATTTGTAATATTACTTTCCCAATTACAAGATATTCTCTTATGTATCCATTCTAAATTTTCACAACAAAAGTATTTGATATCTATTTCACAAATAATTTGGTTCGTGTCTAGGTCTTTGTCTTTGTCTTTGTCTTTGTCTTTGTCTTTGTCTTTGTCTTTGTCTTTGTCTTTGTCTAGGTCTTTGTCTTTGTCTAGGTCTTGGAGACTTTGATATTTTAGTATATTTATTATATCGCTTGGTATTTTAATATTTATTACAATACCTTTATTATAACCATTATATACATTATCAATTCGAATAACAGAATATTTATCTAATTGTTCAAAATTATAACCTTTGTTGGGTTGTAACACATCCTTTGTGCTAATATTTCCTATAATTTTATTCTTTAATGATAATTTCATTTCCATTTTTTGAAAAACTACACTCAGAGCAGCTCCCAAACAATTGCCATATGCTTTAGGTATTTTATCACTATCTAAAACAAATTCATATTGCCCTCCATTTGAAATTGATATGTTATTCAACATAACATCTGAAACATCTTCGCCGAATCCAAGGGTATGAATACTACAATCACTACAATTGTTATTTAATTTTACTGATAAATCAATTAATTTATCTGGATCTGTTATTCCTTCATTCTGTTCCCCATCTGTCATAAATATAATTTCGGTTCTTCTATTTATTGTTCCATTTTTCTTCATAGTACTAATATGATCAAATGCAGTTATTAGTGCACTACTGATATTTGTAGTTCCTCCAGTTATAATACTACCAATATCATTAATTATTTTGAATTTATATTCTGCATCACAATTTTGTAAAGGATATAATACTTTTGATTCTGTACTAAATGATACAATACCAAATGTATCATTAGGTTTCAACATTGAAAGTGTAAATTCAATCGATTTTAAAACCAATGATATTTTTTCACCATACATTGAACCACTTGTATCAACAATTAAAAGGATATTTACGGGTTGTGTATCTTCTGTTTCTACATATGGAACATTTACATCTAATACCATAATTCCTGTATCATTTGTGGTATTTAATGTATTTTCAGATGCTTGTGTATAATTTTCTAAATCGCATAATACTGCGTTAAGATTAAATTTACACTCCATTCAATAACTATTGTGTGAAATGTTTAAATAAAATATAAATAAAAATAAATTAAAAATAAATTAAAATTATCTTTAAAATAAATTAAAATATATTTGGATGATTAATAGTAATCAAACTTTGGATTATTAAAAATATCAAAACTCTGTGGACCAAATGAAGGGAATTTCGTATACTTATTTATTTGACCTTCTTCATGTTCTTTTCGTTTAATATGTTCAATCATTTCGACTATTTCATTTTGCATATATTCTTCAGTTTCATCAGTTATTTCTCTAATCATATCATCTAAATCAGGATTTGTTGGTATTACCATTATAAATGAATGCATTGTATTTAATACTTTTTTCATTATATCTTTTGCAACATCTACATTATCCATTCCATTATCGACATTATTATTTATGATATTGTTCTTTAATTTGAAAAAATCATCAACCATTTGTATAAAATTATAGAAATCATCGGGATTTCTTTTATATATAAATTTTAAATCATATATTACTTCAATCATATGAGATGATTTATGAATCCATTTAATTTTTGGATTTATTTTTTGAATACTATTTAATTTTGATTCTAATTCAGAATTTTTTTGATTTATCTTTGTTCCGGTATTAGTATATAAAAAATAAATTGTAATAGCACCAACAAATATACCAAAAATATGTCTTAATTCAATCGTATAACGTGATAATATAGCAACAATTCCTATAAAAATTCCTAAATAAAATACAACAGTATTTTTATTGTATTTAATTATTGATGAATACATTATCATATACTGATAAAATATCATTGTTAAAAAAATGTATAAAATTTATATAATATTAAATTTGGGTATTATGTTTAATACTTAACTAGTGGTATCAATAAAATAGAATAAAATTGATATTATAAGGGATATTATTCCAACATATATAAGACGATTATTTTTTGTTAATATATGTAATACTTCCTTAAAATTATCTATAACCGATCGTTTTGATAAATCCATATCAATAAAATCGTCGATAATGTTGTATAATGTTTTTAATGTATTTATATATATAGTTTTAATATCCATATTTTCTAATTGTTCAGATTTCTTTTTGTTTTTAATTGATAATTCTTTTTCTGAAGAATGTTTTCTTAGATTACTTTCTTGCCTTAAGAACTTTTCGGTTTGATAAGTACTATATAATTCAGTTTTATCTTGAAGTTTATTTAAACATTTTTTAAATAATGAAACTTTATTGGGATATAGTTCTTTACATTCTCTTTTAAGAAGTTCATTTTTAGTTTTACGACCCATTATAATAAACATAGACAATTTTAATAATATAGATACTATTAAAATATTTGTTAATATTAATAATGACAAATATTCAATCTTCGAATAAAAAAAGTGCGTCTAAAAATAATACAAGTACAAGTAGAAGTACAAAAGGTAGAAGTAATAAAATAAACAATAAATCTAGAATGGTAGGAGGTGGTGATTGTGGATATACATACACACCTACAAATGGTCCTTGTTTAGGTCCTCATCCCGCAAATATTGTTACTCCGTCTTGTAGTACAGCAACTGCACCAGTATCTGGTGATATTTCATCAAGTGCTGGATTATATATGACACAATCTGGTGGTGGTTCTAAATCAAATCTTAAATTTTCATCTAATAAAAACCAAAATATTACAGATGGTATGATATCATTATACAGTTCTTTGTATGGTGGTTCATCAGGAGTATTAAACAAAAATAATCGTGTTCCACTTTATCACGCAATGGAGATAAAATCCAGATATGGAAACAAAAATGAATATAGTCATATTGGTGGTGGAGTATTTAAAGGAAATGTATCACAATACAAAAAAATCCTTAAATCTAATTTAGAAAAGATAAGAACGATGACTTCTGGTGGTGGTAAGATAAATGTCAACAATCTTAACAAAGATATATTAGTAAGATTTGTTGGAAATAAAAAATCACAAACTGGTGGTCGTGTATCATTCCCTATCGAATATTATGGTGGAGATTCTGGTAATTACAGTGCTGGAAATGCTTCTTCTGGTGGTGGTGTTCCAGTACCTAGAGGTTCAAGCGGTGTAGTTCAAACTGGTGGAAGAGTATCATTCCCAATTGAATATTATGGTGGTGATTCTGGTAATTACAGTGCTGGAAACGGTAATGCGGGTGGTAATGTTCCAGTACCTAGAGGTTCAAGTGGTGTAGTTCAAACTGGTGGTCGTGTATCATTCCCTATCGAATATTATGGTGGTGATTCTGGTAATTACAGTGCCGGAGGTAAAGTTTTAGACTGGAATATGTCAAGTTTGACATCAAATTTAAGTGGACAAGTAGGTGGTGGTAAAATTCCAGTTATAGATCATCCAATATACGGAAATATATTGAAAACAGTAGGAATATTATCAATTTCTCCAGATATGCTTGTTCCATTAAGTGTATTGGTTTTTGCATATGAATTATTCCTCAAAAAGAAATATGGTTCTGTCATCAACGATCCAGTATTAGATAAAACATTAAAAGGTGTTGGTATATTATCAATGCACCCACTCGGACTTGTTCCATTAGGATTAATAACAACTCAAACATTATTAAAAAGAAGCATCGCAAAAAATAAAGCTAAACGTGCAATTATAGGCAAATATGTAAATAAATCAAAATCGAATAAAGGTTCGAAGGGTTCGAAGGGTTCTAAAGGCAAAAAATAAATTTTAGGTTATATATTATAATTTTATTAATTTATTTATATTATGGATACTGAAACAAATAATATAAATAACATAAGTGAAAAAAATGTACAAATAAAGGATATGAATATTATAGCATCTGATGATACTGAAAATGAAAATGTAAATATAAATGAAAATGACACTGTAAATGGTAATGTAAATATAAATGAAAATGAAAATGAAAATGAAAATGGTAATGGTAATGGTTATGAAAATGATGATGTAAATAAATCAAAAAAAGAGAATAAAAATAATATTGAAAAGGAATTCAATAGAATTATTAATGAATATATTAAATTTACTTTTTACCCAGATATTGAGAATGTATATTTAAAGTATACAATACTTATTGTCGAAATAATCCATGTAATGATATCTTCTTTAGGACCACTTGGTCTTTTATTGCCATCTAGATTATTAATTTATCACGCAATTGCACTAATTTGCGTAATGATATCGTGGTATATTTTTGATGGTTGTATAATTACAATACTCAAAACTAAATTATGTCGAAATACACCTACTGTACCTCTCGTGCCTTTAAGTATTACAGTAGTCAAGTATATACAGACATTCTTTATTGCATTAACTTTGTTTTTTTATTTTAACCCTAAGATTTCACCATTTAAATATGTATATCGATTAATGACTTATTTATCGACTAACTTTGATTAAAAATTTAAGAGTAAATTCAATTATAATAATTAATGATTAGATGTTTATGCAAGTTCAAACTTTCTCATAAGTTTTAACCATACTGCATTTGCTGGTAATGCAGTATCTATCCAATACATTCTTTTAACTACTAAATCGGAACGTATGTAATCACGTGATATAGTATTGTTTGGTATTACTACGCTTCTTTTTCTTGAAAGAATATATGAACCTGGTTGCATTGTAAATTCGTCATACAGATTTCCATCAATATATACCTTAAGACTATCACCACTAACAACAACAGCGAAATGTAACCATTTATTAACCTTGATAATATCTCTTACTATAAAAGTGTTTCTACCTAATTTGATTTTAATGGAATCACTTGGAATTATTCCACTTGTATCTTCTTGTGTTAAATCTGTTGTACCATAAACTTCAAGTGGTGGTCCAGACGTTGGATTTGGAGTAAGTCTTAATTCTCGGTTAGCAGATGATAATAATGCAGTAGCAGCATCCGCTAATGCCATTTTGTTATCCGAACTCAAGTTTTTAGTTGCATCATTTACAGCGTCAGATGCAATTTTTGATATAACATCACTTTGTGTACCTTGAAGACTATCAACAAAGTTTTCAACAATTTTATTAACAAATTGTTTTCCTTTTATCAGATTCTTTTTTGTATATGATGGAACAAACATTGCATAATCACCAAATTTTTCTGTTTCATCACCACCAATTGGTGTTTCAACGGTTTTTCGTGAAATTGATGATAATTCGCTAAGTATTATTTGTCTAGCTAGTGCTTTTGTATATTCATCTTGTTCTTCTTGAGAACGAACTTGTCTTTTTGCTACTCTAACATTTGTTCTACATTTTTCAAGTTTTCTTTCGTAATCATCTTGCATTTGATTTATATATGCTCTAGAGATTTTGAGTCTTTCTTTATCAGATACTGGTTCTAATTCATATTTTTTATGCAGTGATTTTTGTGCCATTGCATTTAGTTGTTGTTCTCTATTATCACCAAAAACTAAATCGGTTCCATCTTGTTGTAATGTTCCGGTGTTTGAATTACCTTGAGGATAATTACCTGTCCATCCACTTTCAATCGCGGTTGTGCCACTCGCAGCAGCAGTAGCAGCAGTAGCAGCAGTAGCAGCAGTAGCAGTAGTAGCAGCAGTAGCAGCAGTAGCAGCAGTAGCAGCAGTAGCAGCAGTAGCAGCAGTAGCAGCAGTAGCAGCAGCAATAGCAGCAGCAACACT